>Ga0209692_10000220_pt1 | contig 180565 bp, 111 predicted proteins | sample tdDd472_FD_187129 | JGI IMG/M metagenome (GOLD analysis project Ga0209692, IMG submission 187129) | Marine sediment microbial communities from the Atlantic coast under amendment with organic carbon and nitrate - tdDd47.2 (SPAdes)... | ecosystem: Environmental > Aquatic > Marine > Coastal >... | reverse complement strand
CGGGAGGAGACGTCCCCCGCGGCACAGGGCCGCCGGGGCGTCACCTCGACACGGAGAAGACCTCATCATGCTACGCATCTACACTGTCGCGCTGCGCGTGGCCGCTGACGCCGCGGACGCGGCCGACCGAATCGGGCGCAAGGACCCGGACCTCGCCCGTCAGCTCAGGCGCGCGGCCGCGAGTACGCCCCTGAACATCGCCGAGGGCGCGGGTTCACTCGGCAAGAACAGGCGCGCGCGATACGCCAACGCCCTCGGCTCGGCCTATGAGGTGGCCGCGTGCTTCGACGTCGCCGTCGCCATGCGCTGCATCCCCGACCCGGGGCCCGACGTCAGGCAGCGCCTCGACCACGTCGTCGGAACCCTCGTCAACCTCACCCGCTGACCGAGCGTGGCGGCCGGATGCGCAGCGCGTCCGGCCGCTCCACCCCGATGCACCAGTCCTGCAGCTGAGGGAGAGCGGGGCCCCTCGAGGCTCGCGGCGCTCCCTCCGCTCCCGAACCACTCACGCCCAGCGCACCCGCTCATACACCACTCACGCTCCCGCTCCCGCTTCCGCGCCCCGCCCCCCCGCACCCCGCACCAGCACAGCACCAGCTTGCGCGCCGCCCTGCCTTCCGCGGCGAGCCAGTTCACCGAAGAGTCAGCCGGCGTGTGAATCACACCCCCACGATCTCGCACTTTGTCGCGATGACCGTGCGCGAGGACCGCGGCGCTCAGCTTGCTCACGCCATGCCAGGTGAGTCGGTGGTGGCGCAGCTCGGTTGACAGCGTGGCGACGGGGCACGGACGATGGCTCATGCCTCCTGCGAACCTGCCCGACGGTGTCCCGCTCCTGGCGCTGAGGCCGCTCCGGCACGCGTGTCGCGGCTGCGGCACCTGCTGTCACGGGTGGCAGGTCGAGCTGGCAGAGGGCGAGCCCGAGCGCGTCATCGAGCAGGCCCGCGCCCTCGGCGTCGAGCGCCCGATCCTCGACGGCGTCCTCCGGCGCCAGGCCGGGCGCTGCGTGTTCCTCGACGACGCGCTCCGCTGCCGCATCCACGCGACCTTCGGCTCGGAGGCCAAGCCCCGCGTCTGCCAGATCTACCCGCTCCGCGCCGTGTTTACCGAGGACGGGCTCCGCGTCGGGGTCGACCCGAGCTGTACCAGCACGCTCGCGGACTGGGAGGACGGCCCGGAGGTCGCCCCGCTCCGCACCATCGAGCAGGTCCGCCAGCTCGACCCGGCCCACATCCAGGACGAGCGCGCGCTGCTGGCCCTCGCGTCGGGCCCCGAGGCCGACGTCGCGCGGGTCCTCGGCGGGCTCGCCGGTGACCTCTCCGCCGCGCCCGAGCTGCCCGCCGCGGTCGCCGGGCGCCTCCTCGCCCGCCTCGGCGCGCCCGGGGTCGCCGAGGAGCTCCTGCACCCGCGTCGAGGCGCCGTCCTCCTCGAGCATCTCGCTCACGTCCCGCCCGCCATCGCCGCGCTCGACGGGCGCGTCCCCGCGTGGGCCGGCGTCCTGCCCGAGCCGCATCAGGCCTTCGCCCTCGAGATCTTCCGGCGCCACGTCTTCCTGCGCCTCGGCGACCCCACCGTCCCGCCGGTCCCCCAGGCGCTGCTGCTCCTCGCCGGCGTCCTCATCTGCGCCTGGGCCGATCCGGGCCCGCGCTTCGGTCCCGCGCTGTCCGCGTGGGCCCGCGTCATCCGGGGAGCGCCGCTCTGGGGCGCGATCATCCCGGACTCCGCCACCGCGCGCTGGATCCTGATCGGCGAGTAGGGGCTCGGCCGCGCCGCACGCTGGTTGCACCGCACGGTCCTCGGCGTTGGTTGGGTCCACGCGTTGTGATACTCACAAGCTTCATGGCGCCCAGCGCGAGTCTCGCACTGCAACGCGGCGCCTCTCATCGACAAGACCTACGAGATCTGGAGCGCACGTTGCGACACGGGATGTTGTGGATCGCCCTCGCCTTGACGGGGTGCGCGAACGGCGGGGCGCCCTCGACGGCTCCCGGGACCGGCGCGGAGTCGATCCGCGTCGACGTGGCGGCCCTCGACCTCGCGGGTGTCGGGGACGTCGTGTGGGACATCGAGGTCGACAACGGCGGTGACGAGGTCGTCTGGCAGCGTCGCCTGACCTCGAGCGCCTACGGCGACAGCGCGGGCTCCGCGTCCTTCGTCGGGCCGTGCGACGCCGATCCGGCGGTCAGCCTCAACACCGTCAACGTCTGGGTCGTCGGGGTGTACGACGGCGACATCGGCGTCGCCGATCTGGGGGCCTTCGCCTCCGGCGCGTCCACCGGCGCCGGCGCGGTCACCGGGACGGCGCTCCCCTTCCAGAACCCGACCTCGGTCGGCACGCCGCTCAGCCGCGACGTCGAGTGCTCGCCCAACGCCGACACGGCCGTGTCCTTCGACGTGGCCCTCCTGCGCCCGGCCCAGCAAGGCTTCTTCGACGTCGCGGTGTCGTTCAACGACATCTTCTGCTCGGCCAAGCTCGACTGCTGCGACGACGCCGACGCCAACGGGTGCGCCGCCAACGGCAGCGAGGACATCCACCTCCTCTTCGACGACGACGGCGCCCGCTCGCCGACCTTCGTCCTCGGTCTCGCCTGCACGGCCGGCGTCGGAGACGGCGTCGACACCGCCCTCTACCTCGATCCCATCGCCCTCGACTGCTCGAGCCCCAACAGCGGCACGGACTTCAGCGCCGACATCACCCTCGACCCGAGCGGCGGACCCGGAAACCTCTGCACCGCTGGCGACCTCGCGACCTGCCCCGCGGTCCTGACCGGCGCCGGCCTCGTCGACACCTATCTCTACCAGGTCGCGGTCTTCCGCGGCGTCGAGGCGCTCACCAGCGGCTCCGACGCGGCCAACAAGGTCTACTGGAACGTCGCCCTCGGCGTCGACAAGGCGGAGATCGGCGATTGCCGCCTCCGCACCAAGGCCACCGCCGACGACGACGGCGACGACGACGACGGCGTCGTCGACGGGCAGATCGCGGCCTCGTCGATCTACCCCTACGTCGCGTGGGACGTCGCCCTCGACGCCTCCTGCGGGTCGTCGCCCCTCGGCTTCGGCGTCGCCGGCCCCGTCAGCGCCGCCTACAGCGACGGCACCAACGCCGAGAACTTCGCCTTCGGCTACGGCCCGACGGTCCCCGCCGGGACCTTCTGCAACCCCGCGTGCGAGAACGGCGGGACCTGCGTCGCCGGCGCCTGCGACTGCCCGGTCGGCTACGGCGGCAGCGCGTGCGAGACGCTCCTCTGCCCGCTCGAGATCCCGGGCTGCGACAGCTGGGCCGACGTCGCCGACGCCTCGACCGTGAGCGGCAGCGGCTCGAGCTGGGTGGTCGCCGACAAGAGCGGCCACGGCAACACGTTCAACCCGCTGGAGGGCGCGCCGACCTACAGCCCCACCGGGCTGAACGGGCTCGGCGCCATCATCTTCGACGGCGTGGACGACGGCGCGCTCGGCGCGACCAAGGGCTCCGTCGCGGCCGGTGGGACCTACCGGACCTTCGCGCTGGCCTTCCGGATCAACGCCATCGACCTCGGCGACGACACCCTCGCCTCGTTCAACTGCTCGGACGGGGCGCCCAGCCGCCGCAACTACTGGGGCTGGAAGCCCGGCCGCTACGTCACCTACGCCACCGGCGCGCAGTGGGACAACACGAGCTTCACGTTCAGCGACAGCACCACCTACGTCATCTTCTTCGAGCGCGACCGCGCCACCGGCCGCAAGCGCATCTACGTCGACGGCACCCTGCGGATGGACCTCGCCTACACCGTGTCGGGCGACGCCTTCGTCCCCGGCCGCTGCCACATCGGCGGCGACACCAACGGCTGGGACAACATGACCATCGGCGAGATGATCACCTACGAGCGGATCCTGTCGCCGACGGAGCGGGCGCAGATCACCTCCTACCTCCAGGCAAAGTGGCAGTAGTTACGGAACTTCGCGGGCTGGGGTTCGACGCGAGCTGGCCGCTTCGCTAAATTCGTGCGCTGTACAATTGTCGCGGCCTTCCGGGGCCTCGAGCGCACGGAGCCGCCCACATGGTGTTCAGAAGACTCGTCCAGCATCTGCTTCTGCTCGCCGCGCTCGCCTTCGCCGGCTGCCCCAGCGAAGACGCGGGGAACGTGGTGTCCGACGTCGGCGGCGGTGACACGGCGGCGACCCAGGACACAACCAGCGCCGACGTGAGCACGGGTGTCGACACGTCCGCCCCCGACGCGTCGGGCTGTACCGACTTCGACTGCCCATGTGTCGATGACGGCGACTGCGCCAGCGGGCTCTGTATCCCGACGGCCGACGGCCCGCGCTGCACCGACCGCTGCACCGACGCCTGCCCCGAGGGCTGGGACTGCCGCCTCGACGACCAGAGCGGGACCGACCCGGTCAGCGCCTGCTACCCGACGACGCTCCACCTCTGCGAGCCGTGCACCAGCGACGACTCGTGCCAGTACCGGGGCGGCGAGCGCTGCATCCCGGCCACCGATCCCGACCAGGGCAGCTTCTGCACCGCGCCCTGCGGCGCCGAGCGGGCCTGCCCCGACGGCTACCGCTGCGCCGACCTGCCCTTCGACGGCGCGCTCGAGGCCCACTGCGTCCCGGACTCCGGGATGTGCGTCTGCCGCGAGGCCTGGGCGGACCTCGGGCTCTCGACCGACTGCACGATCGTCAACGACTTCGGCGCGTGCCCCGGCTCGCGCACCTGTGACGTCGGCGGGCTCACGGCCTGTGAGGGCGCGGCGCCGAAGGCCGAGGCCTGTAACGGTATCGACGACGACTGCGACGGGCTGACGGACAACGTCGCGCCGGACGTCGCCTGCACCATCGACAACGCCTTCGGGTCCTGCCCCGGCGTGCTGAGCTGCACCGACGACGGCGAGCGCTGCGACGGCGTGGCGGCGGCGGCGGAGACCTGCGACCTCGTCGACCAGGACTGTGACGGCATGACCGACGAGGGCACCTGCGACGACGGGCTGAGCTGCACGACCGACAGCTGCGCCGACGTCGATCAGTGCGCCCACGACGTCGCCGCCGACGCCTGCCTCATCGCGGGCGTCTGCTGGTCGGCGGGCCAGGCGAACCCGGACGGCGGCTGCCAGGTCTGCGACCCGAGCGTCTCCAACACCGCCTGGAGCACCGGCGGCACCACCGCGAGCTGCCTCATCGACGGCGTGTGCGTCGCCGACGGCGCCACCAACCCCGCCGACGCCTGCCAGCGCTGCGACGCCGACGCCTCGTCGACGGGCTGGACGGCCCTGACCCCGGCCGACGGCGACGTCGACGGCGACCTCGTCCCCGACGCCTGCGACCCCTGCGTCGACGCCGATCACGACGGCGTCAGCGACCCCGGCTGGCCCCTCGGCGGCTGCCCTGGAGACGCGTGCGCCGCGGGCGCCGACGTGGATCCGGCGAGCTGCTGCAGCGTCGGGTTCACCTGCCAGGGCGACGACCACCTGGTGACGTCGTTCTCGTGCGTCGATCCGGGCGGCGCGACCGACCGCCACGTGGCCTTCTTCGGCGACTTCTGCTGCTACGACGCCTCGGACCAGCAGCTCTACTGCACCGCCTATGGCGACTGGTCGGCGGGCTCAGGGCGAGACACCGATCCCGACAACAACCCGGCCCTCGCGGCGGTCAGCGGTAGCCAGACCAGCGCTGGCGGTCAGGTCACCCACGGCACCGACTGGACCCTGGTCCCGAACTTCTTCGACCAGGCCGGCAACTTCTGTCAGTTCACCGGCGAGGGCTGGGCGGTCGACGACCCGGCGACGACCGGCGACAAGGGCTCGTACCCCGGCGGCGCGTACCCGCTGGCCAGCTGGACGTACACCGTCGATCCGTCGGGCGGCGGCGACGTCACCTGCGGCGGCTCGACCGGGACGGGGCACGACACCTGCGACCCGCCGGTCGCCGGGGCGCCGATGCACACCGTCGAGATCTCGCTCAACGCCGACGACGGCTGGGCCGGCTGGCTGAACGGGCAGAGCCTGGGCCCCGAGCAGGCGACCTGGACGACCATCGAGACCTCGACCCACCAGCTCGCCGAGGGGTGCCACGTGCTCGCGGTTCATGCTCGGGACCTCCACCAGGTCGTCTCCGGGATGCAGGGGCGGGTGAAGGTCGACGGCGCCGACAAGTACCTGACCGGGACGCACCGGGAGCTCTGGCGCATGACCGCCAACCAGCCGGCCGATCAGTTCGGCGTCAGCTGGCTCGAGCGCGCGTACGACGCCCACACCGCCGCCTGGTTCGAGCCCCTGACCTGCACCTACACCGGCTGGTACGGCACCGCGGTCGTCGGCGCGATGAACGCCGCCGGCGCCCCGATGGTCTGGTGGGGCACCCCGGACTGCACCGGCCTCGGCGAGGCCTGGGTCCGCCTCGAGATCCACGTCCCCTGACGCGCTGACGCGTCAACCCCACCGGGTCGAGCGGCGGTCGGTCAGGATGGCGTGGAGTCGCGAGAAAACGTTGGATGGCGGGGACTGACCCCACGATCGGGTGTGGTTCATTGCCCGGCTGACTCCTCGGTGAATCGGGTGAAGTGGCTCTCGCTCCGCGCCCGCGCCCGCTCTCGCTCCGCGCCCGCGCCCGCTCCGCGCCCGCGCCCGCTCTCGCTCCGCGCCCGCGCCCCGCTCTCGCTCCGCGCCCCGCTCTCGCTCCGCGCCCGCGCCCGCTCTCGCTCCGCGCCCGCGCCCGCTCTCGCTCCGCGCCCGCTCTCGCTCCGCGCCCGCGCCCGCGCCCGCTCTCGCTCCGCGCCCGCTCTCCAGGGGCATTTCGCGCAGGGCGCGCGGCGGAGTGGGGGCTTTCGACGCGCTCGGGGCGCCGACGCGGCGCTCGACCCCGGAGAACCGCGGGTGTCGCGATGGCACGGCAACTGCACCGCGTGGCCACTCACGATCCTGACAGGTGAGGTGCGCGATGGCCGGGCGAAGGCGCGGTGCGTGGTGGTCTCTCGTGAGCCTGGCGCTCGTGGGCTGCGGTGGGGCCGGCGGGGCTGCCGACAGCGACACCGCCGACCTACAGGACACGGTGGTCATCGATACCCAGGTCCCGTCGGATACCGACCACCCTGACACCGCGACCCCGGTCGCGCCGAGCGTCTTCCTCTCCGCGGCCGAGATCGCGCTCCTCGACGACGCGTCCGCGGCCTACCGCGACGCCCTCGCGTCCGGGACCCCGACGACCGCCCGTCAGGCCCTTCTCGCCTGGCTCGACGCCCGCCCCGAGGTCGCCGCCGCGGGCCTCGCCGCCGACGGACACACGGTCGCCCTGCGCCTGGGTGACGGCCGGCCCCTCTTCCTCGACACCGTCGACCACGACGGGATGCGCGAGGGCGCCGAGGCCGCCCTGACCGAGCTCGGCGCCGACCTCGCCACCCGCAGCGGGGCGCTGTCGACCGACGCTCCGGCCCTGACCATCGCCTCGCTGACCGGCGGTCCCTGGGTCCCTGGTTCGAAGCGCGCCGCCTTCCTGAACATCTCGGCGCCCGAGTTCCCCCTCGACGCGACCGCCATCGAGACGATCGTCGACGACCTGAAGGAGCGCGGCTGGACCGATGACGACCTCGACGTCCTGACCCGGACCCACCCGAACGACCCCGTCATCCACCTCGGGACCCTCGGAGACCTCGCCGACTACGGCGTCGTCGTCGTCTTCGCCCACGGCACCTGGGTCGAGCCCGCGGCCTACGGCGACGCGATCCCCGGCGAGGATCCGTCCACGCCGCACTTCTACCTCGAGTGGATGAGCGCCACGAGCTACGACGGCGTCGTCGACGCCGCCACCGTCGCCCAGTGGACCGCCTGGGCCGAGGAGGGGAAGCTCGTCCCGATGCGCGAGGTGACGGCGGCCGGTGGCTACTTCGCCCTGACCGTCCGCGACGATCTCGTCGACGAGCTCCTCGGGCCACTCCCCGATAGCCTCGTCGTCCTCGTCGTCTGCCACGGCTGGCGGGCGCGCGACGTCTTCCGCGGCCACGGCGCCGCCGCCTTCATCGGCTGGGACGACGCGGTCCGCTCGGCCTCGACCTATCCGCTCGTCATCCCGCTGTTCCGTTACCTGGCCTCCACCGTCCCGGCCGCGACGGTCCAGCAGGTCTTCGCCGGTCCGAACGTCCTGCGCGACGGCACCACCGGCGAGGGCGAGCCGTCCATCGCCCACCTCGACGCCGCCTCGGACGCGACCTGGCTCCCGGCCTGGGTCGACGTCGAGGTCCCGGCCGCGACCATCCCCGAAGGCACGACCCACCTGAGCCTCGACCTCGACTTCGCGCCGAGCCTCATCCCGTGGAAGCCGTCGGTCTCCATCGCCGCGAGCGACGGCCCGACGCTGTCCGTCGGCCCCGTCCCGCCCCAGACGGCGTGGCTGGTCGTGACGGCGCTCGACGCCGCCGGCGACGTCGTGCGCCGAAAGCGCGACACGGTGACGCTCCTGCCCGGCGCGAACTGGCTCCAGGAGCCGCTCCCGGCCGAGCAGCTCGCCCAGGTCGAGCGCGTCTACACCACCTACACCTGCCCGCCGGTCGCCGACCCGCCGTGCCACGGCGTCACCAGCACGCGGTTCTTCCGCTGGAAGGCCGTCGCGGGTCACTCGCGCTACACCGGCGTCGTCGACACCCAGGGCTACTCCGACGGCGGCTGGACCACCGGCAAGGTCCTCGATCTCTCGCCCTCCAGCTTCGCCGCCGGCGCCTGCCGCGGCCCCGGGACCGGCGGCTGCCCGACGAACCAGTGCTACCAGAGCCGCGAGCAGGTCCTCGCCTGCTTCGGCGGCGTCGACCCCTTCGACATGGCCGAGGACGACCTCGTCTACTACCTGCCCTTCGGCGTCACCTGCGTCGACATGGACCCCGACAACGCCGACTGGCTCGACTACTGCCTGTCCGACCCCGACATCGCCTTCACCGCCAAGGACGACGCCGGCGCCGCGGCGACCGCCGGCTGGACCCTGAGCGTCGTGCCGTTCTGATCCGAGCTGATCCGGGTCGGGACCCCACCAGCCGGCATCTCGGGTATGCTCCGCGCTCCGCCCGCAGCCAGGAGCCGAGCATGTCGAGTTCACGCGTCGTCGTCGTCACCAACCGCATCCCCGTCGCCGAGGGGCACGAGATAGACTTCGAGGAGCGCTTCCGCGACCGCGCGCACCTCGTCGACCAGTCGCCGGGCTTCATCCGCAACGAGGTCCACCGCCCGCGCCCGATGAAGCTCGACCGCGAGACCGGGCGCTTCGTCGACGACCCCGACGGCGAGGGCTACTACGAGGTCAAGACCTGGTGGCGCAGCGTCGAGGACTTCACCGCCTGGACGAAGAGCTCGTCCTTCGCCGAGGCCCACAAGAACCGGCCGCCGAAGGACATGTTTCGAGGCGCCAACGTGCTCGAGATCCACGAGGTCCTGACCTCGACCGACCTCGACGCCTGATCGGCCGCGTCAAGGCGTGCAGTAGACGTCGTCGCAGTGGATGACCCGGAGCTGGCGGGTCGACACGCCGGCGACCTGCGCGACGTACGCGATGAAGGGGTAGCCGTCCGAGCCGATGACGATGACCTTGTGCTCGGCGGTCAGCAGCTCCGGGCTGGTGTCCACCGCGTTCGTCGTGTTGCTCGCCGGGGTGCACAGCGCGTCGCCGCAGTGCGTGACGTAGAGCGTCCCCGGCACCGACCAGGCGATGACCGGTAGCCCGTCGCTGCCGATGGTCACGTCGGTAAGGTAGTGCGCCGGGCTCGCGAGGGTCTCCGACGACCAGGAGGTGCAGCCGACGTCCTCGCAGTGGGTGACCGTCAGCTTCTGGGTGCTCGACAGGTAGCTGTAGTAGACGATCAGCGGGAAACCGTCGGCCCCGATGGCCATCGAGCCCGTCAGGTTCGAGGTCCCGACGTCGGTGTCGATGACCGACTCGGTCGCGTTGGCGCAGATCGCCGTGTCGCAGTGGCCGACGCGCCGCTCGAAGCGGCCGCTGGTCGTGTTCAGCCCCGCCCAGGACAGGACCGGGAGGTCGTCGCTCCCGAGCGCCAGAGCCGGGTTGTAGTTCCTGCCGGAGCCGGTCATGGAGCTGCCGCTGTAGGTCCCGCTCAGTGTGCTGCAGTCGGCGTCGTCGCACTGCTTGAGGGTCATGTAGCGGCTCGAGCCGCCCCAGACGTAGACGTACATCGGGAGACCCGTCGGCCCGACGGCGAGGACGTTGTCGACGTAGGTCTCGGTCCTTAGCGTCGTCGTGCTCGCCGACGTGCAGCTGGCGTCGACGCAGCGCTCGGCCCGCAGGTAGTCCGAGCCGCTCCGGGTGATGAACGGCAGCCCGTCGTTGCCCAGGATGACCGACTTGAACTCGGCGCCGTGCGGGATCTCGTAGATCTCGGCCGAGCTGCACGCGAGGTTGCCGCAGCGCGCCGTCTGGAGGCGGCCGGTCTCGCCGCTGAAGACGATGAACGGCAGCCCATCGGCGCCGATCACCGCGTCGACCTCGTGGCTGACCCGCGATGGCCCCAGGGTGGACTGGGAGAACGGCACCGGGTCGGTCCCGGTGAACCCGTGGTCGAAGTCCAGCGGGGTGTCGATGTCGGTGAAGCCGACCTCGACGCCGCCCGGCGGGGTCACCTCGAGCGCGTGGCGCGTACACTCGGTGTCGCCGGACGGGAGCGTCAGGTCGAGGTCCCACAGGATGAACGGGTAGGTCGTCCCCTCCGGCGTGCTGCCCGAGTCGAAGCCCCCGCGGCTCGCCGTCCCTCGGACGGTCAGGTGACAGTCCGAGGCCCCGGCGAGCCCCAGCGCGACGTTCCAGTAGACCTGGTCGCCAGCCCCGTTCAGATCCTGCTCGCCCCGGAAGACCGAGGCCGAGAACAGGACGCTGCCCGACGGAGACTGCGTGTAGCCGGCGCCCTCGCTCAGGACGCCCGGCCCTGCGGTCGGGTCGAGGGTCGCCGCCGCGCCGTCGCACTCGATCTCGAGGTCGTCGAGGTAGAGCACGGTGTCGGCCGCCGCCGTGGGGTCGACGCAGGTGAAGCCCAGGACCGCCGTCGGCCCGCGGGCGCCCGTCGACGTGTGGAGCAGCTCGAGCGGCCCGCCGTCGTCGGCCTGGCAGTCGAGCTTGGCCGAGCAGAAGACCTGGTCGAGCTGCAGCGCGACGTCGAAGAAGCCCTGCTGGGCGGCGCGCGCGACCGTGATGTCGAAGGCGACCGCCGTGTCGCGGTCGGCTTCGCAGCGGACCTCCCGGCTGACGGCGCCCGGCGTGTGGTACGTGCCGGTCCCGATCGGGGCGTCGGCGTCGTCGAAGAGGCCGGTCAGCTCGACGGTGACGGTGTTGTCGTTGTCGTCGGTGTCGCACGGCCCGACGTAGCTGACGTCCCCCGCGCCGTCGCCGTACGCCGACGAGCGGAGCGTCTTCGTCCACACCGTCTCGAGGGAGCCGTTCTGGACGGTCACGACGTACTCGGCGTCGCCGATCCCGTCGAGGGAGAGCGGCGCGACGGCGATCGCGACGCGCGCGCCGGGGACGTCGTCGGGAGCGGCGCTGCACGCGGCGAGCGCGCAGCACAAGAAGACGGAGGCGACGCGGGCGTGGCGCGCCGGCCCCGGAGAGACCGTGATGTAGTGCATGAGCGGACGGTAACCCGTGGCCTGTGAAAATCGCAAGGATCCCGCGGCTGACGATGTCCTCGCCCACCCGCAGCCGTCGTTCCCGACGGCCGCCCAGCGGGGCGTTGCCGGGGGGCGGGGCGGCTTGACGCTGTCGGATCGGGCCCGCAGCATGAATCGACTATCGTGGCGCCGCTGGGCGTGGCCACGGGGAGGCGGTCGATGGCGGACGGGGCGAGCGTGGGCGTGGTCGAGACGCGCTTCGCCGAGCTGTTCACCGCCGACGCCCCGCTGCGGCTGGACTCCGGCGCGGCCCTCGGCCCGGTGACCGTCGCCTACGAGACCTACGGGACTCTCGCGCCCGAGCGCGACAACGTCGTCCTCATCTGCCACGCCCTGACCGGCGACGCCCACGTCGCCGGCGTCCACGCCGGCTCCGACAAGCGCGGCTGGTGGGACGCCTTCGTCGGCCCCGGGCGCGTCTTCGACACCGACCGCCACTTCGTCCTGTGCAGCAACGTCATCGCCGGCTGCAGCGGCTCGACCGGGCCCGGCTCGATCAACCCGGAGACCGGCCGCATCTACGGCCTCGACTTCCCGATGGTCACGACGGCCGACATGGTCCGGGCCCAGCGGGCGCTGCTCGACCACCTCGGGATCCCGCGCCTGCGCGCCGTCGTCGGCGGCTCGGTCGGCGGGATGCAGGCGCTGCAGTGGGCCCTCGACTATCCGGACCGGGTCGGGAGCTGCGTCGTCATCGCCTCGACCACGCGCCTGTCGGCCCAGAACATCGCCTTCAACGCGGTCAGCCGTCAGGCCATCATGAGCGATCCCGACTTCCACGACGGGCGCTACAGCGAGCACGACGCCGTCCCCCACCGCGGGCTCGCCACCGCGCGGATGATGGCCCACATCACGTACCTGTCCGAGGAGGGGCTCCAGCTCAAGTTCGGCCGCAACCTCCAGGACCGCGACCGCGTGTCCTACGGCTTCGACCGGGACTTCGCGGTCGAGAGCTACCTGCACCACCAGGGCTCGAAGTTCGTCCGGCGGTTCGACGCCAACACGTACCTGTACCTTACCAAGGCGATGGATTACTTCGACCCGTTCCCCGACGCCGAGGCCGCCGCGCGAGCGCTGGAGCCGGTCACCTGCGACTTCCTGGTGTGCTCGTTCTCGAGCGACTGGCGCTTCGACAGCTCGCGCTCGATGGAGCTCGTAGAGGTACTCCTACGCCACGACAAGCACGTGGCCTTTCAGGAGTTCACGACCTCCCTCGGGCACGACGCCTTCCTGCTCGACGTGCCGCCGTACAAGGCGACGCTGAAGGCCTTCCTCGACCGCCGGGCGGAGGCGTCATGAGCGAACGTGACCTCGCCGCGCCCGCCGAGCTCCGAAAGGACCAGCGCCACGTCTTCGCGCTCATCCCCGAGGGCGCGCGGGTGCTCGACCTCGGCTGCGGCGACGGGGCGCTCCTCGCGGCCCTCGTCTCCCGGCGCGGCGTCCGCGGGCACGGCGTCGAGATCGACGACGACCGCATGCTCGACTGCATCCGCCGCGGGCTCTCCGTCGTCCACGAGGACATCGACGAGGGGCTCGCCGTCCACCCCGACGAGAGCTGCGACTTCGTCATCCTGTCCCAGACGCTCCAGGCGACCCGTGACCCCAGGCGCCTCCTCCGCGAGATGTCGCGGGTCGGGCGCGCCTCGGTCGTGAGCTTTCCGAACTTCGGCCACTGGCGGGTGCGCCTCGAGCTGCTCTTCCGCGGGCGGATGCCGAAGAGCCGGGACCTCCCCTACGAGTGGTACGAGACCCCGAACATCCACCTCTGCACGATCGCCGACTTCGACGATCTGGTGCGCGACGAGGGGTTCGTCGTCCGCCGGCGGATCCTGCTGAACGGCCGCGGCAACCCCATGCGGACCTCGATCTTCGCCGGCTGGCGGGCGTCGGGGGCCATCTATCTGCTGCAGCACGGCGGCGACGCGAGGCCCACATGAGCGACCAGCGGCACTACCACCCGAAGACCCTGGCCGTGCGGGCCGGCAGCGAGAAGACGGGCTACCGCGAGCACAGCGAGGCGCTGTTCCTGACGTCGAGCTTCACCTTCGACAGCGCGGCCCAGGGAGCGGCCATCTTCGCCCGCGAGGAGAAGGGCTACCTCTACGCGCGCTTCACCAACCCGACCGTGACGATGTTCGAGAACCGTTACGCCGCGCTCGAGGGCGCCGAGGCGGCGATGGCGGTGGCGAGCGGGATGAGCGCGCTGTTCACGACGTGCATGGCGCTGCTGTCCGCCGGCGATCGCCTGGTCTGCGCCCGTGAGGTGTTCGGCAGCACCTACCTGATGGTCGAGCAGCTCCTGCCGCGCTGGGGGATCGTCGCCGACTTCGTGCCGCTCGGCGATCTCGACGCCTGGCGCGACGCGCTGAAGCGCCCGGCCAAGCTGGTCCTGGTCGAGACGCCCTCGAACCCGACCCTGAAGGTCGTCGACCTGGCCGCCCTGGCCGAGATCGTCCACGCCGCCGGCGCGCTGATGGTGGTCGACAACGCCTTCTGCACCCCCGCCGTGCAGCGGCCCATCGCCCACGGCGCCGACCTGACCGTCACCAGCGCCACGAAGTTCATCGACGGGCAGGGGCGGATCCTGGGCGGCGTCATCGCCGGCAGCGAGGAGCTCATCCGCGGTCCGATCCTGTCGCTCGTCCGGACGACCGGCCCGACGATGTCGGCCTTCAACGCCTGGGTACTCCTGAAGTCCCTCGAGACGCTGCCCATACGGATGGCCGCCCACTGTGACCACGCCCAGGCGGTGGCCGAGGCGCTCGCGGGGCGAGGCGACCTCGTCGCGGTGACCTACCCGGGGCTCCCGTCGTACCCCGATCGTGACATCGTCGCCCGGCAGATGGAGCGGGGAGGGGCGCTCGTGACCTTCGACGTCGGGAGCCGCGAGCGGGCGATGCACGTGGTCGACCGGCTCGAGCTCTTCTCGTTGACCGCGAACCTCGGCGACGCGCGCTCGATCGTGACCCACCCGGCGTCGACGACCCACTCGCGCATGACCCCCGAGGCGCGGGCCGCGGCCGGGGTCAGCGAGGGGCTCATCCGGCTGGCGGTCGGCCTCGAGGACCCGCGGGACCTGGTGATGGACCTGCACCGGGCGCTCGACGGCTGAATCGAGTCAGGGCGCCTCGAGCCGTGCTCGCCCGGAGGCCCGGGACGCGCCGGGTGTTCAGCGGCGCGATGGCCGGCGCGCTCGCGGCGACCGCGGTCATGATGGTGGTGTGACGCTCAGCGCGAGGCGACCGCGAGGGCCTTGACCCCGGTGAAGCACGGGGCGACGCGCTCGACGACGTCCTCGGCGTCCGTCACCATCGCGAGGGTGTGGAAGCAGCGGAAGACCTGGCGCTCGCCGTCGACGAGCTGCGAGGCGTACACCTCGACGCTGGGCTGCACGATGGTGTCGGGCTCGGGGACGTAGGTCGCGGTCGACAGCTCCACCGGGAGGCCCTCGACGTCGACCGGGCCGAGGTGCTCGAGCTGCTTCAGGACGCCGGTGAAGGGCTCGTCGAGCGAGCGCTTCACCTGGAGGTCGATCTCGGCCTCGTGGCTCCGCTTCGCCTCGACGGTCCAGGCCCGGAAGACGTAGAGGCCGCAGTCGAGGGCGACGGCGCCGTCCTCTTCGTAGCGGCCGCAGCGGCTGAACTGCTCGCTCAGCGCCGACTCGTCGTCGCCGTCCCAGCGGCTCGCGAGGGTCGCGGAGCCGCAGGCGCTCACGGTGAGGGTGGAGAGGCCGACGAGGGTGGCGGACAGGACGGCGAGGGCCCGGACCATGGGGTGCTCCTTGGGTGCGCTGGAGGCGGCGAAGGAGATTCATAGCCGGGCGCCGGGCGCCGTCAATGGCAAACGAGCGGATCGCGTCAGTCGAAGGAGCCGGTCATCTCGACGGCGGCGGTCAGGAGCGTGTCGCCCTCGTCCGGGGTGTCGGTGCGGAGCTCGACGAGGCCGCCGACGCCGCGGGCGACGGGGAAGTTGAAGGCGCCGGTGATCTCGAGGTCCGAGTTGCCGAAGACGCCGAGGCCGCTGTCGGAGTCGAGGTAGCTCATCCGCAGGGTCGCGCTGAAGTCGCCGAACGCGTAGTTGCCCTTGACCATGAAGCCGACGGCCTGGGCGTCGCCGGTGCGGTTGAGGTTGCCCTCGCCCCAGAGCGTCAGGTCGCCGAGGGCGAAGGTCAGGTCGAGGTCGATCACGAAGCGCGACGCGTCGGCGTCGAAGGGGCCGTAGATGGCGGAGAGGCCGATGACGGAGCCGCCGAAGAGGTAGGCGAAGCGGGCGCCGCCGCAGGCGTCGCCAGGGGTGGAGGAGGTGTCCCAGTCGTTGGTGACGAAGAGCTGGGCGTCGATGTGCTCGGAGGCGTAGCCGAGGAAGAGGCCGGTCAGGTTGGTCGGGGTCGCGAAGCTGAAGAGGAGCCCGTTGGAGTACTGGAACGTATCGGTCGGGTCGGGGAGCTCGACGCCGATCGGGGCGTTGACCTTGCCGCCCTGGACGAACAGGCCGCTCTCGAAGTCGACGCGGATGAGGCCCTGCTCGACGATGTCGTCGAAGCTCGTGACCTCGGAGGCCGGAAACCAGTTGATGTCGGTCCGGAGCGTGACGCCGTCGACGGGCTTGGCGATGACGTCGAGCTCGAGCTGATCCAGCCCGAGGCTGACCGCGCGCGAGCCCTCCGGGTAGCCGGCGAGGGGGACCAGCGTCGAGGTGTCGACGAAGCCGGACAGCGAGATGGGCGTCGTCAGGGGCTCGTCGGCGTGTGCGAGCGCGGGAGCCCCGACCAGGAGCAGCGTGAGGGCGGTAGAGGTCGACAGTCGGCTGCTCATGGGCGGTACTCCTCGCGAGGTGGCGTCGCTGGATGACGCGGTGCGCCATGACCGTCCCACGGGCTTGTTTCACGCTGATTTCGTTACGGTTTCTTCATCCCCTCGTCACCTTCCCGTGACGCGCCGACGAGCCGCTCACAGTCGGCGTCGCCGTCGCTGAACCCGGTCTCCGAGCGCCAGCACCACGTGTGGATCGGCGCGGCGCCCTTCGCCGGTCGGAGCTGCAGCAGGCAGGCGTCTGGCGGGGACCTCTTCAGCAGCCCGTGCTGCGCGAGGTCGACTCCGAAGGTCAGCGGGTGCCATCCCGGGCACTCGGTGCAGTACGGGGCGCCGACACTCAGGGTGGGCAGCCGTTTGGACCAATCGCCTTCGCGGCCGCAGGCGGCGTCGAGCGCCGGCGCCGTGTCGGCGGGGAGCTCCGGGCGCCCGTCGCGGCTGAAGTCCACTCGAAACGCGGCCCAACCTTGGCCCTTTCCGTCCTCGGGCCACGCCAGGAGCGGGCTCGCGACCGGCCCGGCCGTACGGGGCTGCTCGCCGCCCTCCTGGATCGGCGGATCGCAGGGTCCCGGCGTGAACCTCCCCGCTGGCTCCTTCTCAGAAGTCACGAGGCACCCTTCGACGCGTTGGATCACCTCTGCCCGGCGCAGAGACACAGTGAGCGCACACCGCCGGGGGGCGGCCTGCATGCCGTTCATGAGCAGGTTGAAGTGGGACTTGAACGAGAGCGCGTCGGCGCTCCCCACTCGTCCAGTCCAGCCATCGCGGTAGACCAGCGAGCTGGTCTCGCACGCTGCCTCGGTCGTGATCGTAGCGTCGTCGCCCCAGGCTTCGCCGCCGCGCAGTTTCGTCGTGAAGGTCAGGCTCGACCAGGCCTCGTCCGTGGTGATCTGGTCGCCTGGGTCCTTCAGCTTCGCGTCGACGAGACTCAGCACCCACGGGGAGTCTTGGTCGACCCCCGGCGCGACCGTGACTCGGAGCTCGTCCGTCACTTTCGTTTCCGAGCACCCACCGAGCAGCAGCACCATCAACGCAGCTCTGGTCATCAAACGGGTCATTTCGTCACCTCCCAAAGCTCCTCACACCCGGCGTCCCCGTCCCGAAAGCCGGTCTCCGAGCGCCAGCACCACGTGTGGATCGGCTCGGCGCCCTTCGCCGGTCGGAGCTGCAGCAGGCAGGCGTCTGGCGGGGACCTCTTCAGAAGCCCGTGCTGCGCGAGGTCGATGCCGAACGCCAGCGGGTGCCAGCCTCGGCAGTCGGTACAGTAGAGCGTCGAGGTGGTCAGGAGGCCGATGCGTTTCGTCCACCCGGACGCGCGAGCGCAGGTCGCGTCGAGGACGGGCGGCGCGTCCGACGGGAGGTCGGGTCGTCCGTCACGGCTGAAGTCGACGCGGAACACGGCCCACCCTTTCCCCTCTCCGTCGGGTGGCCACGCCAGGAGCGGGCTCGCCGTCGCTCGACGGGGCACGGCGGCTCCTGTCGGCAGCTCGACGGGCTCGTCGCAGGGGCGCTTCTCGAACACCCCGGCGCTCGACGCTGCGGACGGGCTCAGACACCCCTCGACCCGTAGCTGTCGGTCCCCACGACGGAACGATGCGACGATCGCACACCGCTCGGGCACGGCCTGCATACCGTTCGCGAAGAGCGTGAAGTGCGACACGTACTCGATCGCGGTGGGCTTTCCCGCCGACCCAGACCACGCGTCCCGGAAGACCCGGCCCCCGGTACTGCAGGTCGCCTCGACCCGGAGCGCCGTGTCGTCGCCGAGGTCCTCGCTGCCCTCCATCGAGACGCTCACCTCTACATTCGGCCAGACGCCGCTGTTTGGGACTGCTGAGCCCGCGTCCTCAAGCTCGGCGCTGAGGAAGTCGATCTCCCACGCACGGTAGGGCGCGCTCGCGTCCACGACGGTGAAATGGAGCTCGTCGGTCCGCTCCACCTTCGAGCACCCACCGAGAAGCAGCACCAGCAACGCAACTCCGGTCATTGAACGGGTCACTTCGCCACCTCCCGCAGCTCCTCACACCCGGCGTCCCCGTCTCGGAAGTCGGTCTCCGAGCGCCAGCACCACGTGTGGATCGGCTCGGCGCCCTTCGCCGGTCGGAGCTGCAGCAGGCAGGCGTCTGGCGGGGACCTCTTCAGGAGCCCGTGCTGGGCGAGGTCGATCCCGAACGCCAGCGGATGCCAGCCTCGGCAGTCGGTACAGTAGAGCGTCGAGGTGGTCAGGAGGCCGATGCGTTTCGTCCACGCGGACGCGCGAGCGCAGGTCGCCTCGAGGACGGGTGGCGCGTCCGACGGGAGGTCGGGTCGTCCGTCGCGGTTGAAGGCCACGCGGAACACGGCCCACCCCTTGCCCTCTCCATCCGGTGGCCACGCCAGGAGCGGGCTCGCTGTCGCTCGACGGGGCACAGCGGCTCCTGTCGGCAGCTCGACCGGCTCGTTGCATGGACGCTTCTCGAACACCCCAGCGCGCGACGTCGGGGACCGACTGAGACACCCCTCGACCCGCAAGCGTCGCTCCCCACGACGGAACGAGGCCACGATCGCGCACCGCTCGGGCACGGCCTGCATCCCGTTCACCAAGAGCTTGAAGCGTGACTCGTACTCGACCGCGGTGGGCTCTCCCGCCGATCCGGACCACGCGTCCCGAAAGACCCGGCCCCCGGTGCTGCAGGTCGCCTCGACCCGGAGCGCCGTGTCGTCGCCGAGGTCCTCGCTGCCCTTCATCGAGACGCTCACATGCACGTTCGACCAGACGCCGCTGTTCGGGATTGCCGCGCGTGGGTCGCCCAGCTCGGCGCCGAGGAGGTCGATCTCCCACGCGCGGTAGGGCGCGCTCGCGTCCACGACGGTGAAATGGAGCTCATCGGTCCGCTCCACTTCCGAGCACCCCCCGAGCCCCGAGAGCATCGACACCAAGGTCACCGCGAGCGCGGCGCTGTGATTGAGCGTGATCATCGTTGGGCCTCCTTGGCCGAGGTGCCGAAGGGCGGGCGGATGGCGCCCGTGGGGTCCGGGGCCGGGCGGCCGACCCGCCCGATGGCGACGTCGAGGGTGCGCATCATGGCGAGCGTCGCCCGATACCTCTCGGTCCTGGTCTTCATGAGCGCCGCCGCCTTGGCGAGGGAGACGCTGGCAGTCACCCACGGATCGACGCTCCGTCCATCGTAGCCCGCCTCGGCGGCCTTGGCCTCCTCGTGGAGCTGGAGGATGTGGGCGAGGCCACTGTCGGCGTAACGGAGCTCTTCCTCGAAGCGGGGCATCCAGTCGTCATAGCCCGCCAACCGCTCGGAGTAGCGCTCGCGGAGACGCTCGAAGCTCAGGTACTCGAGGTGCGCCGAGACGTAGGCCTCGTCGAGCTCCCCCTTGGCCGACTCGAACTGACCCCGGGCCTTGCTCAGGTAGCCCATCGCGATGGACCGCTCCCCTGGCGTGAGCCTCTCCATGCACTGCCTCGGGCTCCTCTCGCTGCTCAGCTGCGTCCGATCCTCCGGCGTGGGCGCGTCCTGGGCCGGCCGACCTTCCTGGGACTCACGGGCGGCCTGGAGCCGGGCCACGACGGTATTGGCTCTCTCGAGGAGCGCCTCGCTGCGGTCGAGCTCCCTCGCGCGGATCCCGTCGGGCAGCTCCCGCGGCTTCAGCTGCTGGAGCTGCCGACCGCGCCGGGTGCTCAGGTCGACCACGATGTCCCGGGCCTCCCTCTCGCGGTCGCCGACGTTCGGACCAGGCTCGCCAGCCGCCGTCTCCAGCGCCGTGAGCCGCCGCTCGTAGTCCGCGTAGGCGTGGGCCCCGGGGAAGACGTCGTTGCCGACGGTCACCAGCGACGGCTCGCCCGCGACGATGCTGTTGAGCCAGCGCATCCCGTCGGCGCCGGTCGCGCGCTCGAACGCGGCGAGCGCCGCGCCCTGCTTGGCGGTGTCGCTCCCGGCGTCCTTCAAGGCGTCCTGGAGCGCCTGCACCTCGCCCTGTCGAAAGACCAGGTAGCTGGTCGAGTCTGGCTCGAGGCCGGCGATCGCCCGGACGACGGCGGCCAGGGAGCTCGGATCGAAGCGGGTACTCAGCTCGTAGGACTGTTCGGCGTCACCTCTTGGCGTTGGGTCGCGGACCTGATCCGGCCAGTACCGGAGCACCTCGCCGTGCAGCGTTTCTGCGGAGCTTCCCACGACCTTCGTGGAGCCCGCCGCTGTGAGCCGACCACCGCCAGCAGTTTGGGTCCGAAGCCTGTCGGTACGCTCAAAGCCCTCTTCGAGTGCCGAAATGGACGCCCCGATGGTCTGACCACCGACGTCCGTCGTCGTGGTGTGGGTCTCACCGTCGGCGCCGACCGTCCGGACCTCCTCATGGCTGCCGAAGTTGGAGGCGCTCGCCGCGAGGGGACCGAGGCCCACGTCCACGTTCTCGCGGTCGCTGGTGCCGTCGACCGTCGTCAGGGACGCGTAGGTCCCCTCCGGCGGGAGCTCCGTGCGCGGCTCGGCGATGTAGTCGAGGAAGTCCTGCTCGTGCTGGCGCAGGTCGAAGGTGACCCGGACCGTCCTATAGCCCTCGCGCGACCTCCCGGCGCCGACGGTGATGATCCCCGCCGCGCCCCCACCCAGCGCCCCCCCTCGCTGGAGCCGCTCCTGCACCGTCACGGTGGCGAAGTCCCCCTCGCGCTCGACCGTCCATCTGTGCGTCCGAGCGGCCTGGATGGCGGCGCTCACGTCCACGATCCCCTTGGCCGTCCCCGCGACGCCGGCGCCGGTCGACGTCTCGTGGGTCATCCGCTCGCCGTCCTTCATCGCCCCGGCGTCCGCCAGCCCCCGGTCGAGGGCCGCCTTCACCCGGGCGGTGTCCCCGAAGAAGGCCAACGCCTCGGCCCGCGTGGGAAACGGGAAGTCCCGCGACGTCCGAGCGCGCTCGCTCATGCTGACCGCGGCGCCGTACGACCCGGCGTTGGCGCCGACGCCCCCGCCGACCTGATCGCCCTGCTCGGCCGCGACGACCCAGCGCTCACCTCGCTGAACGGGCGCGTTCACGACGAAGCTCACCCCGCCCGAGACCGTCACCGTCACCTTCCCGGCCGTGAGCGAGCCCTCGCCCCGCGCCGCCGCGCCCTTCCGGTCACCGCCGAAGGTCTCGAGGGTCCCGCGGCCCGACGCGCCGATCACCGTCTCCCCCGCCGCGTTCTTCTTCGCCGCCGCGCCCCGCGCCGTCAGGCCCTTGTCGTCGCCGAGGACGTCGACGGTCACGCCCCCCGACGCCTCGGTCGACGAGCGGTCCGCCGCCTTCCGCGTCCGCTTGGTGGTCACGCCGACGTTCTCGCCCTTCACCGTGGCGGTCGTGGCCCGCGCGCTCGCGGCGGCGCCGTCCCGGTCGCCGCTCACGAGCGTCACCTCACCCCCGGTCACGCCGCCCGGGCCGACGCCCATCCGCCCGCTCGCGGCCGCCGTGTGCTCGATGACGTGGTCCCCTTCCTCGACGCGGGTGACCTTGGACGCGGTGCCCCCCAAGCGGGCCTCACCGCTGGCCAGATCGACCTCGCCGTTCGTTCCGGCCGACCACGCGCGGGTCTGGCGAGGCGCGCCTGCGTCCTCGACCGAGAACGCGTGACGCGGGTCGTCGCCCCGGTTCATCAGGGCGACGTCACCGTCCACGAAGGTCCGCTCCGCGCGATAGCCGACGCGCGTGCCCTCGGTCAGCGTCACTCGCCCCTCGGTCGTCGTGTCGCCACCCGCGTGGGTGACCGCCCCCTTCACGCCGACCTGACCAGCGTCGGCGTCGACGACGGCGTCCGCCTGACGATGGGCGCCGCGTCGCTGCTCCAGCGCCTCGGCCGTGCTGGCGGAGTGGGCCGCTGCCTCGCTCGCGTCCCGCGGCCCGTCGGTCTTCGCCTCCTCGGGGTCTCGCTTCCACGGGGTCATCCCGTCGCCGTAGGGCCGCGTCCCCCGCTCGACGTCGAGCGCGTCCAGCGCCGCGGCGCCCTGGTCCGAGGCCAGCTCCGGGTTGGCGATGGCCGCGCCCCAGGTGGGGGGCGAAGCCTTCTTCGGCGCCCGACCTGGAACCTGGCCGCCCACCGCGCGCCACAGCGCCGCCGGGTCGGTGGCCAGCATCGCCGCCTGGGTCGCCAGCGGCCGCGCGGCGAACAGAAAGCGGCTCCGATCCGCGCTCGCGGTGTCGGCGCCGGTCTTCGGGGAGGCGTCGCGGGGCTTGGTCTCGGGACGTACGAGGCCGTCGGTCTCGATGGGCATCGAAACTCCGTGTCTGCGGTTGCGCGGCGGTCGGTTGGCCCCGCCCCGCAGTGCAGCCGCCGTGCCACCCGTCCGGCTCGCCGCCCGATCCCCCGAGACCCGGGAGAGCCGCCCAGCGCGGCGTCGAGATCCGGGGTCTGAAGGCCCCGATCGGGGGGGAGAGGTGACCCCAACGAGGCCGTTCAACGAGAAGCCCGGAAAAAAGCGGCGGTCGACGAAACCAAACGCGCCGAGACCCGTTTGGTGGTCCATGCTCGGTCACGCCATGAACACGAACGCCCGCCTCGCCCTCGCCACGGCCACGGCCGCCCTCCTCCTCACCGCCTCCGCCGGGGTCGCCCGCGCGATGAGCTGGTGCGCGCAGCCCCTCGTGGTGCACGAGTGGGGGGTCCACGTCTTCGACCGCGGTGGGGCCGCTGCCGCCGGCGTCCCGATCCCGGGACACTTCCACGGCCCGGGCGACCTCGCGCGGAGCCGCACGCCGGTCCGCGAGTTCGAGGCCGACTCCGGCGAGCGCGCCCTGCCGGTCCTGCACTTCTACACCGCCTCGCCGTTCAACCGCGGCGTCATCCCGGTCGGCGTCGAGGTCGGGTTCACCGCCGGCTCGGCCTCGTCGTGGTTCCCCGCCGTCGACCGCCTGCAGCCCGCCGCGGTCGCCAATGGGCCCGGCGCCGCCGCCGCACGCGCTCAGCTCCTCGCCCAGCGCGCCGCGCGCGCCTCCGACCCGCGCACCTGGCAGGGCGTCGCTCCGCCGCTGCCCGCTGACCCGACGCGCCAGCTGGTCTGGGACCGCCTCGACCTGACGATGGACGGCGCTCGGAGCGAGCTCACCGCGACCGACGCCGCCTGGGTCCAGGCCGCGCGCCAGATCGACGGCGCCCTTTGGGTCAACGGTGGCCGGGAGTCCGACCGCTTCCTCTTCTACGAGGGCCGCACCGTCGAGCGCGTTCCGCTGAAGCTCCGCCGTGCTGGGGGCTGGCGCGCCGACCACCGCGCCTACGTCCTGGAGAACGACGGCGCGCACCCCGTCCACGACGTCTTCGTCGTCCACGACGAGCCAGGCGCGACCTACGTCTTCACGGCCCCGACCATCCCCGCGGGCGGCGGCGTCGAGCTCGTCCTCGAAGACCACGCCGTGAAGGACCGCGACGCGGCGACCCTCGGGGCGCTGCGGCCGCGCCTCGTCGACCCGGCGCATCCGCGGGCGCCCACCGAGGCGGTCTACGAGCCCGACGCCTGCGTCATGGACCGCGATCCAGCCATCCCGACCGAGAAGGCTGCGGACCACCGGCTGTTCGACGCCGAGGCGGATCTCCTGCTCGCGACCTGGAAGGGGCGCCTCTTCCCGCGCGGCGGGACGTCCATCGTCTACCGCGAGGACATCGCCTACCTCGACCAGGTCACCCCGCTGTCGATCTACACGGACATGTACCACTACCCCGTCGTGCACCGCGCCGGGCTCGCCCTGTGGCGAGACGTGGCGCTGCCCTGAACGCCCGTCGGCGGGGTCCAAACCCGTGGTCCCGTCCGGCGTCGATCGCGCAGAACCTCGCCGCGCTCACACGTCCTTCGAACACACGCTGGGTCTCACCATGAAGTACCGGATGCTGACCGTCTCGACCGCCGCGATCGTCGTCGCGACCGCGTTCGGCGCCGCCCACGCGAAGTCGTGGTGCGCCAACCCGCTCTGGGTCCACGAGTGGGGCGTCCACGCCTTCGGGGCCGACGGCGCGCCGGCCGCCGGCACCCCGACGCCGGGCTACTTCCACACCAGCGCTGAGGCCACCCGACCCGGTGTCCCGGTGCGGGAGATGCCGCCGGACTCCGGGATCCGGGACCTGCCCGTCGTCCACTTCTACAGCGGCGGGATGCGGCGCGACACCATCCCGGTCGGCGTCGAGGTGGGCTTCACCTTCGGCGCGGCGTCGGCGTGGTTCCCCGCGGCCGACACCGTGCGCGCCGCGACCGTCGCCAACAGCCCGGGGTCGGCGCTGGCTCGGACCGAGCTCCTGGCGAAGCGCGCCGCGCGGGCCGACGACCGCCGGACCTGGACCGGCGAGGCGCCGGCGCTGCCCCCCGACCCGACCCGGCAGCTCGTCTGGAGCCGCCTCGACCTGGCGAAGCGCCCGGGGGGCATGCCAGCGGGCCTCATCCCCTCTTGGGTGCAGACCGCGCGCAAGATCGACGGGGCCTTGTGGGTCAACGGCAGCAACGAGACGGAGCGCTTCCTCTTCTACGAGGGGCGGACCGTCGAGCGCGTGCTGCTGAAGCTCGAGCGCGCCGCCGGCTGGCGCGCAGACCGCCGCGCCTACACCCTGACGAACACCGGCGCGCACACGGTGCACGATGTCTTCGTCGTACACAACGAGGGCGACGCCAGCTACGTCGTCACCGCGCCGGCGGTCCCGCCGGGCGCTCACTTCGAGGTGGTCCTCGAGGACCACCCGGTGAAGGACCGCGACGCCGCGACGGTGACCGTCCTCCGCGAGCGGCTCGTCGACCCGAAGTCCCCGTCGCCGCCGAAGGGCTACGACTGGACCGAGGGCGAGTGCGTCATGGGGCGCGACCCAGCGGTCCCCGTCGAGCGCGCGGCCGGATATCACCTCTACCGTGCCGAGGCGGACCTGCTCCTCGAGGTCTGGAAGGCGCGCTTCTTCGCCGCGCCCGGGACGACGATCGTCTATCGCGAGGACGTCGCGTATCTGGACCAGGCGATGCCCATGTCGCTCTACACCGACATGTTCAACTTCGTCGTGCTCCACCGCGCCGGGCTCGCGGTCTGGGAGCACGTGGTGCTGCCATGACGCGCCGCACGACCACGCGAGCGCTCCTCGGTGCAGCGGCGCTGCTGGGCCTGGTGACGATGTCGCCGGCGCCCTCCGCGCGGGCCGACGCGTGGTGCGCGAGGCCCGTGTGGGCCCATGAGTGGGGCGTCCACGTCTACGCCACCGACGGCGCGCCGGTGGCGTCGTTCGAAGGGCTGCCCGAGTGGTTCCACACCGGCGACACCCCGAGCGCTACGGTGCCGCCGGCGGTTCGGAACCTGCCTGCGGACAGCGGGATGCGGCGGCTGCCGGTGGTCCACTTCTACAGCTGGGACGAGGCCTCCGTCCCGGTCGCGGTCGAGGTCGGCTTCACGACCGGGCCGGCGTCGGCGTGGTTTCCCGCGGTCGACACGCGGCGGCTGGCGGCTCCCGCCAACAGCGAGGCGGCGAGGAAGGCGCGCGCCGCGCTGGCGGACGCGCGCCTCGAGCGGCAGGCCGGTCGCTCGACCGCCGCGCTGCCCCTCGACCCGACCAAGCAGCTCGTGTGGGATCGGCTCGAGCTGACCAAAGCCCCGGCGGCGAGCGCGTATCGGACCGACGAGCCGTGGATCACCAAGGCCCGCGCGCTGCCGGCGCGGTGGGTGAACCGCGCCAGCGAGTCCGAGCGCTTCGTCTTCTACGAGGCGGCTTCGGCCGAGCCCCTGCCGCTCCGGATCCGCCGGGCGAAGGGCTACGCGCCCGGCCACCGCGCCTACGTCCTCGAGAACCGCGGCGCCCACGCGGTCCACGACGTCCTCCTGACCCACGAGGAGCGAGGCGAGAGCTACGTCTTCGGCGTCGAGACCCTGCCCGTCGGTGGGCAGGCGCGGTTCGTGCTCGAAGGCCTGGTCGTGGAGGATCGGCGGGCGGCGACCTGGGATCGGCTTCGCGCGGCGTTGACCGACGGGGTCTTCAAGGCCTGGCCGGCGGTCCCGTATCCGACCGCCGGGCCGTGCGCGATGGGGCGCGACCCGGCGATCCCGGTGGAGCGCGCCGAGGGCCACCGCCTGTTCGCCGACGAGGTCGAGCTCCTGCTGAGCTACTGGGGTGAGCGCTTCTTCGACCAGCCCGGGACGACGGTCGTCTGGCGCGAGGACGCCGCGACCCTCGACGCCGTGATGCCGCTGTCCATCTATACCGACATGTTCCACTACGTTCGGCTCCGCCGCGCCGGCCTGGCGCTGTGGGAACACGTGGTGCTGCCGTGAGGTCGACGATGCCCAGGATGCTTCTCGCGCTCGCCGTCGTCCTCGTGGCTCCCCGGGCGACGGCGGGGCTGATGTGCGCCCAGCCGCTCGTCGCCCACGAGTGGGGCGTCCACGTCTACGCGACCGATGGGGCGCCGGTGGCGAGCCCGGTGGCGCTGCCGGGGTGGTTCCATCGGTCTGCGCTGATCCCCTCGAGCGGTGCGGTGCGCGACCTGCCGGCGGACAACGGCGTGCGCTTCCTGCCCGTGCTGCACTTCTACGCGGCCGGGGCGAGCTCGGCCCCGATCCCCGTCGGGGTCGAGGTCGGCTTCGGCGCCGGGCCGGCGTCGGTGTGGTTCCCACAGGTCGATAGGCTGCGATCGGCGGCGGAGGCCAACGGTGCGGCCGCAGCGGCCGCACGCGAGGCGCTGCTCACGGCGCGTGCGGCCCGGGGGCCGATGGCGCAGCACCCGCCGCTGCCCGCGGACCCGACCCGACAGCTCATCTGGGACCGGCTCGAGCTGACCGCCGGGCCGCGGATCGCCCCAGCCGACAGCGACGTCCCGTGGGTCGCTTCCGCGCGGAAGCTCGACGCGCTGTGGGTGAACCACGGCCCCGAGAGCGAGCGCTTCGTCTTCTACGAGGCGGGGACGGCCGAGCCGCTGCCGCTGGCGCTGAAGCGCGACCGCAGCTGGGCGCCGGGGCATCGCGCGTATGCGCTGGAGAACCGGGGCGCTCACCCGGTCCACGACGTCTTCCTGACCCACGAGGAGGCAGGGACGACCTACGTCTTCACGGCCTCGACCGTCGCCGCGGGCGGCGCGGTCCGGTTCGTCCTGGAGGAGCACGCCGTGAAGGACCGTCGGGCGGCGACCCGGGGGCGGCTCCGGGCGGCGCTGACCGGTGCTCATGGGGGGGCGGACGTCCTCCCGGCGAACCCCGGGTGCGTCATGGGGAGGGACCCGGCCATCCCGGTCGAGGAGCCCGCCGGTCACCGCCTCTTCGCTGGCGAGGTGGACCTCATCCTCGCCATCTGGGGCGAGCGCTTCTTCGATCGCCCCGGGACGACCCTCGTCTGGCGTGAGGACGCCGCCACCCTGAGCGCGGCGACCCCGCTGTCGCTGTACACCGATATGTTCCACTACGTGGTCCTGCAGCGCGCCGGGTTGGCGCTCTGGGAGCACGTGAGGCTGCCCTGAGGCCCGTCATGCGTCGCCTGCTGCTCGCGCTGCTGCTCGTCCCCTTCGCCGCGCCCGCCCACGCCGAGTCGTGGTGCGCCTATCCGCTGTGGGTCCACGAGTGGGGCGTCCACGTGTTCGCCGCCGACGGGAAGCCGGCGGCCGTCGAGGAGCTGCCCGACTACTTCCACACGCCGGCCGGCGGCGCGCGCTCGGACGCGCAGAAGGCGGTGCGGAACCTGCCGGCCGACTCCGGGGTGCGGGCGCTGCCGGTGCTGCACTTCTACTCGTCGGGGAGCCTGTCGAGCCCGATCCCCGTCGCGGTCGAGGTCGGCTTCACCCATGGCGCGGCCTCGGCGTGGTACCCGGCCGTCGACCGGCTGCGGCCGGCGGACGAGGCGAACGGCCCCGAGGCGGCGGCGATGCGGGCGAAGATCGAGAAGCTGCGCGCGGCGCGGAAGGCGGCTGGGCCCTTCGGGCGCGACGGTGAGCTCGCGCCGATCCCGCTCGACACGACGCGCCAGCTCGCCTGGGATCGGATCGATCTGACGCCGAAGCCCGTACGGACGCCGGCGTCGACCGGGGAAGACTGGGTCCAGCTGGCCCGCAAGTTTTCGGCGCTCTGGGCCAACAGCGACGGCGAGTCCGAGCGCTTCGTCTTCTACGAGGCGGGGACCGACGAGAGGGTCCCGCTGATGCTGGTCCGCGGGGACACGTTCGGGAAGGGGCGCCGCCACTACGTGCTGCACAACACCAGCGGCCACGCGGTCCACGACGTGTTCGTGGTCACCCGAGAGAAGGCGAAGAGCTACGTCTTCTACGCGCCGGCGATCCCGGCCGGAAAGAGCGCTGGCTTCCTCATCGAGGACCACCTCGTGAAGGACGTCGAGGACGCGACGGTGGGGCGGCTCCGGCGGGCGTTGGTCGACCCGGCGGCCACCGAGGCGCCGAAGGACTACCGCTGGGGCGACGGCTGCGTGATGGGGCGCGACCCCGCGCTGCCCTTCGAGGAGGCCGCGAGCCACAAGCTCTTCGCGAGCGAGGTGGACCTCATCCTCGAGGTCTGGGGCGCCCGCTTCTTCGAGCAGCAGGGGACGACCATCGTCTACCGCGAGGACACCGAGGCGCTCGACGCCGCCATGCCGCTGTCGATCTACACCGACATGTACAACTTCGTGGTACTGCACCGCGCCGGGCTCGCGGTCTGGGAGCACGTGAAGCTGCCGTGAGCTGCGCGGGCCTGTGATGCAGAACCCGATGTCCTCGAGGTCCCGATCATGAGCCGACCGCGACTCGACCTGTTCGTCTTCGCCGTCCCCGACGACGACCCGATGGAGCTCTTGCGCATCTGGCGCGAGCTGCCGCGGCGTGAGCCGCCGATGGCCCTTCGCGAGTCGTACCCGCTCGTTGTCAACCCGCCCCCCGACACGTTGCTGATGCGCGCCACAGGCCTCGACCTGTCCGTCTTCGGCGAGCCCCTCGACGACGGCGCGCTCCAGTCGATCAGCTGTGGCGCGCTCCGCTACTACGGTCACCACGAGACGCTCGCCCGGATGCTCGGCGATGGTGCCGCCGAGGCGGCGGCGAAGCTCGTCGAATTCGCTCGGACGCAGGGCGCCACGTGTGACGCGGACGCGGTCGAAGCCGCGCTGCGCGAGGGTCGCTGGCCCACGCACCCCGACGCCATGGTGCAGGCGGCCGCCTTCGCTCATCTGCTGGGTCGCGCCTCGCGTCTGGCGGTCGAGCGCGGCGAGAGCGTCGTCTGGGCCTACCGCCAGGCCGAGCTGAGCTACGACTACCCGTGACCCACGGGCCGGCGTCGCGTGGCCAGCGTGCGGGCGGTGAGGACGGCGCGGAGAAAGTGTTAGAAGACAGGGTCTGACCCCGCGATCTCGCACTTTGTTGCGTCAGCGCGCGGACGGCGGGGACCGCCGCGGAGAAAGTGTTAGAAGGTGGGGTCTGACCCCGCGATCTCGCACTTTCGTGTCAGCGGGGCGGGGCGGCGAGGATGGCGCGGACCTCGTCGGCGGACAGGGCGGTCCCCAGGGTGGCGAGGTCCTCGCGCATGTGGGCCGGGTCGGTCGTGCCGGTCAGGGCGACCATGCCGAGGCGCAGGGCGAAGCGGAGGAGGACCTGGGCCGGGGTGAGGCCGTGGTGCGCGGCGACGTCAGCGACGGCGCGACTCTTCCAGACGGGGCCGTTGGCGGTCAGCAGCGAGAAGCCCTGGTAGGTGATCCCGCGGTCGGCGCAGACGGCCCGGACGTCACGGTCCCAGCCGCGCGAGGCGTAGCAGCGGTTCTGGACCATCGCCGGCGGGACCTCGGCGAGCTCGCAGAGCGCCTCGAGCTGGGCCGCGGAGACGTTGCTGACCCCCAGCAGACGAGCGCCGCCGTCGCGGTGGATCTGCTCCATCGCGCGCCACGCCTCGCGGTCCTGGGGACCGAGCCCGACGCCGCTGGACGGCCCGTGCAGGACGTAGCAGTCGAGGCGGTCCACGCCGAGGTGGTCGAGCGAGCTCGCGAAGGACTGGGCGACCTGAGTGGCGACCGGCGCGGACGGGTCGTAGGGCAGGCGGTCGTCCTGGCCGGGCCGGAAGGTGAACTTCGTCTGCAGGAAGAGCGCCTCCCGGGGAAGCCCCGAGGCCGCGAGGGCCTCGCCGACCGCGGCCTCGTGGTAGTGCTTTCGCTGGTTGGCGGTGTCGATCCCGCGGAAGCCCGCCGCGAGCGCCTCGGTGACGAGCCGCGCGGTCTCGTCCTCTTTCCACGCGGTCCCGTAGACGAGGCGCGGGACGCTCACGCCCGCGACGTCGATGGTGGCGCTGAGCTGGGGCACGCCGTCCTCCCGTGTAGCTGGACCCCGCCAGGCTACACCGACGGTCGCGCCCCCGCGAGGCACGGGAGGAGCGTCAGGTCAGGGTGAGCGAGCGCGGCGGGAGAGCGTGAGCGAGGGCGGCGGGAGGAGCGTGAGTGGGCGCGCCGCGGGGAGCAGGAGTGGGAGCGGCGTTGCGCTGCGCGGGCGGAGGAGCGTGAGCGGAGCGGCGCTGTGGAGCCCAGTTGCGGGACTCGGGGGGCGCGGGGACGAGCGCGTTTGCGGTGCGCGAGCGAGGGCGCGCCCGCTCTCGCTCTCGCGCCCGCTCCGCTCTCGCTCTCGCCCGCGCCCGCTCCGCTCCCGCTTTCGCGCCCCGCCCGCGCCCCGCGCCCCGCCCGCTCCACTCTCGCTCTCGCGCTCGCGCTCGCTCTCGCGCTCGCTCCTAGCGGACGGCGGTGGCGACGCAGCGGTGCTTGTCGCTCGAGTAGGCGCTGCCGCCGCAGGCGCGGACCGCGGCCGAGGGGTCGCGACGGGCGCCCGCGGAGGTCTTCAAGCACTGGTGGACATCGCTGCTGTAGGCCCCGAAGAGGCCCTTGCAGGCGTCGATGGTCGCGCTGGGCTCGTAGCGGGCGCCGACCATCTCGGTCGTACACTGGTGGACGTCGCTGCTGTAGGCCCCGAAGGCGCGCTTGCAGGCGTCGATGAGGCCGCTGGCGCCGAAGCCCGCGGCAGGCGCGGTGTCGCGGATGCACTGATGGACGTCGCTGCTGTAGGCCCCGAAGGCGCGCTTACAGGCGTCGACGATGGTCGCCGCGGCGCGGCCGCGCTTCGCCTGCCCACCCTCGACGATGCACTGGTGGACGTCGCTGCTGTAGGCCCCGAAGGCGCGCTTACAGCTCGCGACCAGCGCGCTCGCCTCGAAGTCGGCCGCGACGGCCTCGCCGACGCACTTCAGGGCGTCGGACTTGTACGCGCCGAAGGCTGCGCCGCAGGCGGCGATCATCGGGGTCGGATCGCGGCGGACCCGCGACACGTGCTCGAGGCACTGGGACGGGTTCGACGTCGCGTCGCCGCACGCCGCGATGACCGACGGGCTCCGGTGCCAGGCGCCGCCGTGGCCGCCGCCATCGTGGTCGCCGCCGCCGTGCCCGCCGTGATTGCCGCCGCCGTGGTTCCCGCCTCCACCGTGACCGCCGCCGCCGCCCAGGTGGTCACCGCCGCCGCCTCCGCCGTGGGTCGAGGACATCGGCGCGACCCGGAGCCGCGCGGTCACGAGGTCGACCCCGCCGACGCGGAACCAGCCGATCCGCTTGTCTCGCGAGCCCCCGCCGAAGCTGATCTCCGCGCCGAGGATCCGCGCCCCGCGCGGCACCGCGACGCTGACCCGCTCGGACGCGCGGCGCAGGGGCACCCGCTGGTCTTCGTGGCGACCGCGGTCGAGGATCACGGTCACGAGCATCGTCGGCTCGACGCGGTTCCGCTGCGCCCAGTCCCAGCTGTCGCGACCGATCGTCACGTCCACGACGACCGCGTCCCGGTCCTCCGACGCCTCGAGCCGATCGAGCTCCAGATACGCCCCGTCCGGTCCGCGCGCCGAGGCCAACGACGGGAGGGCGAGCAGGGCCGCGAGGGCCAGGGCGAGAGACGGGAGCGCGCGGGGCATGGTGGACCTCCTGAGCAGGCCGATGACGAGGGTCGTAGGCCCGTAGACGCATCATCGCCCAAAACGTTTGACGCGCCGCGTCAATGTCGTGTGTAGCGGTGCTTGATCCCGACCGGAAACCACGTCGCGTCACCGTTTTCGTGCAGGGTGACCCGCGGCCGCTGCCAGCGCGCGGGCACGTAGTGGGCGAACTCGCTGTTCAGCCGCAGCAGCTGCGCCAGCACGGCCTCCTCGATCTCGTCCGCCGACGCGGCCTCCGTCGGCACCCCCGGCAGCAGCTCCACCGCCAGGCTCAGCTCGGGCTCGTCGTCGTCGTGACACACCCAGAGCACGAACTTGCCGCTGCACCACTCGCTGATCGGCGCCTGCTCCAGGCCGACGCTGATGTTCTCCGGATAGACGTTCGCCCCGAAGAAGGACACCGTGAAGTCCGCGCGCCCGAAGACGTGCACGAAGGGCAGCTCCCTCGCCCCGCGCTCGCCCGCCGCCGCCACCAGGGCCTCCGGATCCCCGCCCGCCTCGCGCACCGCCTCGAGCATCGCCGCGTACGGCGTCACCCCGCCGTGATCCGCGATGTGATAGCGCGCCAGCGGTACCCCGCCGTCCGCCGTCACGACCAGCGTGTCCTCGTGGACCTCGAAGTAGCGGTCCATCGGGTCGTACTGCACCAGGGTCGGGAGCCGCGATTCGCCGAACCGCGCGCGCGCCGCGTCGGGGTGGTCGGCGAAGAAGCGCCGGATCAGCACGCTCAGCGGCGTCTCGTTCCCGAGCACCCCGCTGTCCGCGGTCCCGTAGAGCGACGCCGTCGCCAGGTGCGGCGCCTCGGCCCCGATCCGGGCGCACACCAGGTCTCGCCACGCCTCGCTGAAGACCTCGCCGGCGAAGACGAGCTTCGTCCCGTGCGCCGCCCAGTCGATCCCGCGCTCCGCCCCACGATCCAGGACGCCCTTCATGAACGGCGGATAGCCCAGCAGCACCAGCTGCTCGTAGCCCGGCGCCAGCTCCAGCACCGTCCGGAAGATCTCCTCGGGCTTGTTCCCCGGCGTCGCCACGGTGATCGGGTAGCCCTTCAGCGCCAGCAGCCGGCAACACGCCGCCGTGAACATCCCGCCGACCCAGGTCCCGAGCGGAAAGCAGACCACGGCCAGGGTCGTCCGCTCGTCGGCCCGAAACCCATCGTGGAAGACCTGCTCGAAGCGAAAGGCCACCTCGGCCTCGTGGCGCAGGCTCCGCGGCCAGACCACCGGCTCCCCGGTCGAGCCCGACGACACCGCCACCATCGACAGGTCCGCCGGCCGCCCGGCCGTCCGCTCGCTCAGGGCGTGGCCGCGCACGTAGTCCGCCTTGGTCACCAGCGGCGCGTCCGACAGCGACTCGATCGCCTCCACCCCGCGGTACTCCAGGTACTCCGCGTAGGCCGGCACCTCGCGCCGGACTCGCCGCACGGTCTCGAGCGCCCGGGCCGCCGGGTCGTCCGCTCGGCATCGCGCCAGCCGCTCGGCGAGCGGCGTGCGCAGGAGCTCGTCCAGGGCCTCCAGGTCGGCGTCGCGCGGAGCGGGCATCGCGTCCTCCCAGGTGAATGGCGTGGCGACAGGGTACGCCGCGGGCGCGCGCCTCGCCAAACCCGCAGGAGAGGCATGCCGAGCGAGGTGCTGTTTCGAGTTCGGGGCGCCTTTCTCCGTTGCTTTCTCGCGTCTTACCTCCGCGTCAGCCCGGTGAACGGCGTCAGCTGTCGCCTGTGCGCCCTGGCCCGAGCCGGGGCTGGTCCCGGTCGTGACAGCGGACCGGCCCGCCGTCTATCGTGTTCTGTGGACGGGAGCGGCGGCATGTGGACGCGCGTGGGCAGACGATTCCTCTTCATCACGTCGATGGCGGTCTTCGCGGCCGCGTGCGCGTCGGCCCCGGCCCCGCACGGCGGTGACGCCGCCGGGGAGAAGCCCGTCGTGGGCGAGGACGCATTCACGGTCGTCCGGAGCGCGATCTCGCCGCAGGCCAGGGCGCGCGCGAAGCGAACGAGCGTGGCGCGCCTCCGGAAGATCGAGGGCCTCCGGCGCTTGCTCGACCGGCCGGGGGTCGACCGGACGGCCACCGCCTTCCGCCTCGCCGAGGCCTACTGGGAGGAGGCCGAGTACGCGCTGTGGCTCGCCATGGACGAGTACCAGGCCGCCTACGCGTGCTGGGTGAGCAAGCGCTGTGTGCGCCCGGCTGAAAGGCCCACGACGGACCACGGGGCGGCCGTCTCCTACTATCAGGCCGTGCTGCGGGCCGCGCCGGACCACCCGCGCCGCGCGCGGATCATCTACCGCCTCGGCCGGACGGCCCTCGAGATGAGCCTGGCGCGTGGGGATCGGGAGCTGCAGGCGACCGCCGAGAGGTACCTCCGGGAGGTCGTCGAGCGGTTCCCGGCGAGCGCCGACGTGTCGCAGAGCTACCTCCTCCTTGGCGATAGCGAGCTCAACCGGGGCGCGCTGGCCGAGGCCGCCGCCGACTACGAGCGCTTCGTTCGACGCTCCCCGAACCACGAGCGGGCCGCCCACGTGCACTTCGAGCTCGGCGCGATACACCTCCATGAGGGCGAGCCCGAGGAGGCCGCCCCCGCCTTCGCGCGAGCTCTCGCGCTCACCGAGGAGGGACACCCGGAGGCGGCGAAGCTGCGCCATCGTATCCGCGTCGCCCTTCGCCAGACCTTCGGCGGCCCGAAGCGGCTCCTGACCCCTGCGAGGTTCGGGCTCGGCGATGAGCGCACCCTGTTGATATCCTGGCAGATCGTCTGGCGGATGATCGCCAGTGAACGCTACGCCGACGCTGTCGCCCTCTGCGAGCGCCTCGTCGCCCGCGCGCCCACCTCGCCTGCCGCCGTCTACTATGCGGGGTGGTGGCTGGAGGCCCGAAGGAGGCTGGGGGGCGACCGCGAGCTCGAGCGCGACATCAACGCGGTCGTCGACCTCTTCGCCCCCGACGGCCCGTGGTTCGAGGCCAACCAGGGGGAGAAGCGCGCGCGGGAGCTGGCCGAGAGTCTAGCGACCGAGGGCCTCGAGAAGCTCGCCACCCACTACAGTCGCGAAGGCGCGCGGGCGGAGCGCGAGGGACGAGACGCCGGACCGGCGACCACAGCGGCAGCGAGGTACTACCGACGCTTGCTGGCGCGCTATCCGAGTCACCGCTGGAGCAGCGAAGCGCGTTTCGGCTACGCCGAGAGCCTTCACCTGCGCGGCGACAACGCGGCCGCCGCTGAGCAATACGAGCAGGCGTTGCGTTCGGCGCGTACGACGGCGGCGAGGGTGGACGCGGCGCTCGGCCTCGCGCAGGCGACGGCGGCGATGCTGGCCAATCTCCCGATCGAGAGAGTCGACCGGCTCTACATCGTCCGGGACGGCACCTGGGACCGCCCGGTCGGCCGCGTGCGGCCGATGGTGCGGGCCCGCGAGGTAGCCCCGACCGCGCTCCACGACCTCGAGCGACGCGTGGTCCGCGCAGCCGATCTCTCCCTCCGTCTCTACGTCGAGGCCCGCGTCGCCCGAGAGGCTCTCTCCGAGGGCGACGCGCTCCCCGACGCGATGTTCGTCGCCGCACATCTCTTCTACGCCCACGGCCAGATGATCGAGGCCTCGGTTCGTCTCCAAGTGATCTTCCAGCGCTTCCCGAAGTACGCGCACATCGACGAGGTGGTACGCCTCGCGATCCGAGCCTCCAAGCAGCTCGCGCCCACTCGAATCGAGGATTGGGGCTGCCCGCCGCGGACGCGGTGACGGTAGGGGGGCGGCTCGGCTACACCGAAGTGGCGGACTACTGGTTCCGATAGCGGCATGGCGAAAAAAAAAGAAGGCGCGCGATTTGATCGCGCCCGGGTGAACGATCCGGCGTCCGCCGGTGATCCTGTTCATGACCATGGGGACACCGACCGACGAGGAGCTGGTCATCGCGACCAGGAGCGGGGAGGGCGAGGCCTTCGACGCGCTCTACCGCCGCTACAGCGGCAAGCTCTACAGCTATCTCCTGCGGCTGACCGGCGATCGCGCGACCGCCGAGGACCTGCTCCAGGACGTGTTCCTCGCCGTCCTGCGCGACCGGGGCTTCGACCTCCGCGCCGGCGGCTTCGGGGCCTGGCTCTTCACCGTCGCGCGGCGCCGCGCCCTCAACGCCGCCCGGGGCGCCCAGCGCCACCAGCGCCGCGTCCGCGCCCTGGCCGAGCCGGACGAGACCGCCCCGCGCCCGCCGTCCCCCGAGGCGGCCACCAGCCAGCGCGAGCTCGTCCTCGGCGGGTTGGCCACGCTCTCCGAGGTCCACCGCGACGCCCTCGTCCTCAAAGAGGTCGCCGGGCTGACCTATCGCGAGATCGCGGCGGTCCAGGAGGTCCCCGAGGGCACCGCCAAGTCGCGCCTGCACCACGCCATCCAGAGCCTCCGCGCGCTGCTGCGCCCGGAGGGGGAGACGACGCCATGACGACGACGACGACGACCTGCAGCGACGTCCAGGACCAGCTCATCGACTACCGCTTCGGCGAGCTCGACCCGCCCGCGCGCCGCGCCGTGGCCGCCCACCTCGCCGAGTGCGGGGCGTGCGCGGTGGCCTATTGTCGGCTCGACGCCGACGTCGCGGGGATCGGCGCCGCGCTCCACGAGGAGCCGCCCGCCCACGTCCACGCCGCGCTCAAGGCCCGGGTCGAAGCCGAGTTCCGGCCCCCGCTCCTGCGCCGCGTCCGCGCGTTCCTGAACCGCCGGATCCCGGTCTACCAGGGCGCGCTCGCGACCGCGGGCGTCATCGCCGCGGTGCTCCTCGTCACCCCGTCGCCACCCGCGTCGCCGCCGCTGCCGGCGTCCGCGCCCGCGGTCGACCTCACCGCCCACGACGCCCCCGAGGTCCGGGAGCTGCTCGACGACTACGACGCGAGCAGCGTCCCCGCCCTCGACCCCTACCTCCTCTGAACCCCAAGGAGCTCGCCATGTCCTCGTCCCGCCTCGTCTGCCTCGCCCTCGCCGGCGCCCTCGGGCTGACCTCGCCGGCCTTCGCCGCGCCTCCGGACGCGGTCGCCCCGCCCACCGCCCGCGCCATGCCCGACGCCCGCGCGGCCTTCGACGAGGCGGTGCGCCTCATCGACGAGAAGTACGTCGACGGCGCGCGCCCCGAGGACGAGCTCTGGACCTCGGCCCTCGAGGGCGTCCTCGACCGCCTGGTGCAGGTCCGCGGGGTGACGATCAACGGGCTCCTGAGCCCGAGAGAGCTCGCCGAGCTGCGCCGCGGCCTGGCCGGCTCCATCGTCGGCGTCGGCGTCGTCATCGAGCCCTTCGAGCAGGTCCTCTTCGTCAAGCAGGTCATCCCCGGAGGCCCCGCGGCCGACGCCGGGGTCCAGGCCGGCGATCGCATCCTGGCGGTCGACGGTGCGACGGTGCGCGGGCTGTCCCTGGCCGACGCCGTCGACAAGATCCGCGGACCCAAGGGCAGCTCGCTCCGGCTGATGCTCCAGCGCGACGCCGACGAGTGGGAGGCGACCCTGACCCGGGCGCCCATCCGCCTCGACAGCGTCCACGGGCAGATGATCGACGGCGACATGGGCTACGTCCGCATCGACGCCTTCGGGGCCCAGACCCTCGCCAAGCTCGACCGGGTCCTGGCCGAGCTGAAGGCCCAGCGTCCCAAGGGGCTGGTGCTCGATCTGCGGGGCTGCCCCGGCGGTCGCCTCGAGGTCGCGGTCGAGGTGGCCGACCGCTTCCTCGATCGCGGCGAGACCATCGTGACCCTCGCCCGCCGCGGCGGAGACAGCGACGTCTACACCGCCAAGCAGGCGCCGACCCTCTCCGGTCTGCCGATCGCGGTGCTCATCGACGGGGACAGCGCCTCGGGCGCCGAGATCCTGGCGGCCGCGCTGTCCGACCACCGGCGCGGGATCCTGGTCGGCGAGCGGACCCTGGGCAAGGGCAGCGTCGAGGAGATCCTCGAGCTCTCGAACGGCTGGGCGCTCAAGCTGACCATCGCCCGGATGCTCTCGCCGAGCGGCGCCAGCTGGCACGCGACCGGCCTCGCGCCCGGCTTCCCGGTCGACGCCCAGGGACGGCAGGCCCCCGGCTACACCGTGTCGCCCAAGGCCGACCCCGAGCGCGACGCACAGCTCCGATCGGCGCTGAGCCTGCTCCGCCTCGGGCGCTGACCCTCGGGGACACCGCACGAACTTGCGCTCCCCGGGCTTCCCCCCTAACCCTGTATCGGGGCCACCAGCGTCCGCCACCACGGCGTGATCGGGGGAAGAGGACATGTCGAAGCTCACGCGAGCCGGGATCATCGGAGCGCTCTTGACCGCCGCCGTCGGAGCGCCGGCCAGCGCTCAGATCAGCGTCACCTGGGACAACCCCGTCTCGGTCTACTTCTCCGGCTACGGCGGAGCCGGGTTCGCGCCCACGCCGGGTCCGGGGCAGCTCGACTCCGACGCCTGGATCGTCACGGGCCTGTCCGACGGCGAGATGGCCTTCGGTGACACCCGCGACAGCGGCGACTTCGCCCGCGGGGCGTCGTCGGGCGGCGTCACGACCGGCGGTCTGTACGCCTTCTCCCTGCCCATCGGGTTCAACGGCTTCGGCGTCCAGGCGACCAGCTCGGACCTGACCCCGGGGGCGCTCGTCCTGCGCCTCGTCAACGACGCCGGCGCCCCGGTGACCGGCCTCGACCTCGGGGCGACCGTCTACGTCCTCAACGACGGCGACCGCAGCGCGTCGCTGGTCGCCGAGTGGGCCTTCAGCCTCGACGGCCCATGGACCGCCTTCACGACGCCGCTCGTCACGCCGGAGGCCGCCGCCGGGGCCCCGGCCTGGACCTCGGCGTCGCTGAGCGGCGTGACCGCTCCCGGCTTCGTCGTCCCCGCCGGGGACGAGGTCCTCGTCCGCTTCCTCTTCGACGACGCCGCCGGCAGCGGCGCGCGGGACGAGCTCGCCATCGCGTCGATCACCATCACCCCATCCATATGCGGCAATCGGATCGTCGAGCCCGGCGAGACCTGCGACCCCGACTTCGGCGACCCGACGCCGTGCGATCCCGACTGCTCGGCGGTCGTCTGCGGCGACGGCCTCCTGAACACGGCCGCCGGCGAGGAGTGCGACACCGGCGGCCCCTCGGCCCTGTGCGACGCCGACTGCAGCGCCGCCTGGTGCGGCGACGGGACGGCGAACAGCGCGGCCGGCGAGGAGTGTGACCCCGGCGCGAGCCCGCTCCTCGACACCGGGGCAGGCGGAAACGGCGTCGTGGGGCTCGCGGGCATCACGCTGCTCCGCGCCCAGACGTTCATCCTCGCGGCCGACACCGCGGTCGACACCGTCCAGCTCGAGGTCACCGGCCTCGCCGGGGCCTGCGAGGGGCTCGAGGTCGAGATCGTCGCGGCGCCGGGCGGGGTGCCCGACCCGTCGACGCTCCTCGCGAGCGGCGCCGTCCGCGGCGCGCTGCCCCCCTTCGACTTCACCGACACCGTGGCCCGGGCGCCGCTCTACGTCACGCTGCCAGCCGGGGACTACGCCGTCCTCGTCGATCACACCACGAGCGCCGGGGCGTGCAGCCTCCGCGGTTCGGACGACGACCCCTACGCCGCCGGGCGCTTCTGGAGCTCCTCGCCGGCGGCGCCGAGCACCCTCGAGCCGAAGGCCGCCACCCAGGACGTCCACGTCGCGCTGCTCCCGAACCCGACCGGGGTCGTGTCCGCCACCTGCGAGCAGACCTGCCGCGACGTGCGGTGCGCCGACGGCCTGGTGAACACCGCGGCCGGCGAGGCGTGCGACCCGGGGCCGGCGGCCGTCTTCGACACCTCGACCACGGGCGGCCAGAGCCCGCTCTCCGACGCCGGGACGCGCTTCGCGCAGACCATCACCCTCTACGGCCCCCTCGACGTCGTCCAGGTCGCGCTCGACGCGGACTACGATCACTGCCTCGGAGCGCTGGTGCGGATCACCGGCGTCAACGACAACGGCACCCCGGACCTCGACGACCTCCGGGCGAGCGGCACCCTGGCGTCCACCGCCGACGGCGTCCCCGCGCGGGGCTGGTCCTACGCGCAGCTGGGCGCGGCGCTCGAGGCCGGCAGCTGGGCGGTGGTCTTCGACGTCGCGGGGCTCCCGGATTGCCACGGCTACACCAACGGCGGGACCACCGAGGGCGGCGTCCTGTGGGTCCACGGTGAGGCGGCGTCCGGCTTCGTCCCGACCACCACCGACCTGCGCCTGCAGCTCCTGACCGCCGATGTCGCGCTCGACACCGCGACCTGTGACGCCGACTGCAGCGAGGCGGTCTGTGGCGACGGCTACACCAACGTCGAGGCCGGCGAGCAGTGCGACACCGACGTCGCGACCGCGCTCTGCGACGTCGACTGCAGCCACGCCCAGTGCGGTGACGGGCTGCTCAACCCGGCGGCCTTCGAGGAGTGCGACGACGGCGAGGCGACCTTCCCGATCGACAGCTTCCAGCTCCCGGACCGGCCCGGGTACTGGGTGCAGGACGCCGAGTACGCCTACGTCGCGCGCAACAACACGAACGCCGTGGACCGCTACGACCTGGCGACCTGGGAGCGCTCCCCGGCGGCGCTCTTCTCGGGGTCGGAGGTCGCGCCCTTCGAGAGCTGCGGCGGCGGGGGGGACGAGGACGGCGACGGCCTCGCCGACTGCGAGGACCCCGACTGCGTCGAGCAGGCGATGTGCTCCGGGCTCGAGACCTGCGTGTGGAACGAGGACTTCGACGGGGACGGGCTCACGGCGTGCGCCGACCCGGACTGCGGCGGCTCGGGCAGCTGCCGGCGGACGCCGTCCGACTTCGACGTCTTGGCGCTGAACCCGGTCGACGGCGGGGTCGCGGGCGCCACCAACAACGGCGACGGGATCGCCGGGGGCTCGGGGATCTACCTCTTCGACGGCGAGACCGGGGCCTTCCGCCACGCCATCACCAGCGAGCTCACCCGCTGGCTCGGGCTCGCCTTCACCCCGAGCGGCGACCTCTACGCCGCCCAGACCGAGGACGTCATCCGCTTCCGCTCGCGCGGTGAGGGGCGCACCTGGGAGCGCCTCGGGGTCGCGCTGACGCTGCCGACCTCGCTCTCGCGCCACCCGCTCGCCTGCGACCCCGACGGCGTCGTCTACGCGGCGCACGGTGAGACCGTGACCCGTATCGAGGGGGACACGGGCGAGATCCTCGGGACGCTGACCCTGCCCGACGCCGTGACCCAGATGATCTTCGACGAGGACGGCCTGATGTGGGCGTCCCTCCACGGCGGCGGCCTCGTCCACGTCGACCCCGTGACGGGCGAGGTCGTCGCGGCGCGCGCGCCGGACGGGTCGTACGACGGCGTGCTCTTCGGCGCGCCGGACCGGCTCTGGGCGTTCGCGAGCAGCGACGGCACCGTCGAGGTCTACCGCGCTCGGGAGAACAGCGACACCCTGGCCGACGCGTGCCGGACGAGCTGCCAGCTGCCCAGCTGCGGCGACGGCGTCGTCGACAGCGGCGAGGAGTGCGACGACGGGGGCGAGACGGCGGGTTGCAACGCCGACTGCACGCGCTCGTACTGCGGCGACGGGGTCATCAACGGGGCCCTCGGCGAGGAGTGCGACGACGGCGGCCCGAGCTCGACCTGTGACGCCAACTGCACGGTCGCCGTCTGCGGGGACCTCGACGTGAACGCGGCGGCCGGTGAGGCGTGCGACCCCGGATCGACGCCGTATCTCGACACCAGCCTCGGGGCCGGGCCGGAGGATCGGGTCTCGATGTCGGTCTCGGCGTACGCGCAGACGGTGACGCTCTCGGGGCCGGCGACGATCGACGCGGTGGCCGTCCGGGCGACGGACGCCGGCTGTGACGGCCTGACCGTGCGGATCCTCGGGGTCACCGGGGGCGGCGCGCCCGATCCTGGGGTGGTCCTCGGCGAGGCGACGGTGACCGAGCCGATCGCGTGGACGGTGAGCGGCGGCGTCGGGTGGTGGCCCGTGCCGCTGCGGGCGCCGCTCGACCAGGGGAGCTACGCGGTCGAGCTGTCCGGGGTCAGCGCCTGCCAGCTGACCGTCGCGCCGAGCGGACCCTACGACGGGGGCGCGCTGTGGACGACGCCGTCGGGCGAGGCGAGCTGGTCACAGGTCGTGAGCGCGGGGGACCTGGAGATCCGGCTCTACACCGCCGGGGCCTTCGCGGTCGGAACACCGGGCTGCACGGCGACCTGCCAGGAGACGGCCTGCGGAGACGGGCTGGTCAACCCCGGCGCGGGCGAGGACTGCGACCCGCCGGGCGAGACGGCGAGCTGCGACGCCGACTGCACGGCGGTGGTCTGTGGCGACGGCTGGCGCAACGTCGCGGCCGGCGAGGCCTGTGACGACGGGGACGACAACAGCGACACCGCGGCCGACGCCTGCCGGACCGACTGCGAGCTGGCCCGCTGCGGCGACGGCGCGGTCGACACCGACGAGGCCTGCGACGACGGGGACGCCAACAGCGACAGCGCGGCCGACGCCTGCCGGACCGACTGTGCGCTGCCGAGCTGCGGCGACGGCGTCATCGACGGCGACGAGGCCTGCGACGACGGGGACGACAACAGCGACACCGAGCCCAACGCGTGCCGGACGCTGTGCCTGGCGCCAAGCTGCGGCGACGGCGTGGTCGACAGCGGCGAGACCTGCGACGACGGGCCAGGCAACAGCGACGTCCTGGCGGACGCGTGTCGGTCGAGCTGTACTGTGGCCGGCTGCGGCGACGGCGTGGTCGACAGCGGCGAGGGCTGTGACGACGGGGGCGACAACAGCGATCTGGCGCCAAACGCCTGCCGAACGAGCTGCGAGCCTGCCGGCTGCGGCGACGGCGTGAAGGACACCGGCGAGGCGTGCGACGCCGGCGCGGGCAACAGCGACACGACCCCCGACGCGTGCCGGACGGACTGCGTCGCGCCGAGCTGCGGCGACGGCGTGAAGGACAGCAGCGAGGCCTGCGACGCCGGGGTCGACAACAGCGACACGGTGCCCGACGCGTGCCGGGTCGGCTGCCTGCTCGCCGGCTGCGGAGACGGCGTGGTCGACAGCGGCGAGGGCTGCGACGACGGGGACGCAAACAGCGATTCGGCCGTCGACGCCTGCCGGATGGACTGCTCGGAGGCCGGCTGCGGGGATGGCGTGGTCGACAGCGGCGAGGGCTGCGACGACGGGGACGCCAACAGCGACTCGGCCGTCGACGCCTGCCGGCTGGACTGCTCGGAGGCCGGCTGCGGGGACGGCGTGGTCGACACCGGCGAGGCGTGTGACGACGGCGACGACAACAGCGACACCACCCCCGACGCGTGCAGGACGAGCTGCGTAGTCGCGTCGTGCGGCGACGGCGTGGTCGACGATGGCGAGGCGTGCGACGACGGGGGCGACAACAGCGACGTCGCGCCCGACGCGTGCCGGACGGGCTGCGTCGCGCCGTCGTGCGGCGACGGGGTGATCGACGACGGCGAGGGCTGCGACAACGGGGCGGCCAACAGCGACTCCGCCTCGGGGGCGTGCCGGACGGACTGCACGCCGGCGACCTGCGGCGACGGGGTGGTCGATCCGAACGAGGCCTGCGACGACGGGGAGGACAACAGCGACACGGCGGTCGACGCGTGTCGCCTGGACTGCGCGGCGGCCGGCTGCGGCGACGGGGTGGTGGACTCCGGCGAGGGCTGCGACGACGGGGACGCCAACAGCGACGCGGTGGCCGACGCCTGCCGGACCGACTGCGCCGTCGCGAGCTGTGGCGACGGTGTCCTAGACAGCGGCGAGGGCTGCGACGACGGCGGCGAGAGCGCGAGCTGCAACGCCGACTGCGCCGTCGCGAGCTGCGGCGACGGGGTCGTCAACGTCACGGCCGGCGAGACCTGTGACGACGGCGGGGAGAGCGCGAGCTGTGACCTCGACTGCTCGGCGGCCGAGTGCGGCGACGGCGTCGTCAACGCGTCCGCCGGTGAGGGGTGCGACGGCGGCGAGGCGTGCGACGCGAGCTGTCAGCCGGAGACGACGAAGGTCGGCGGCGACGAGGACAGCGGCTGCGGAGGCGCGGGCGCGGGCGCGGGGTGGGCGTGGCTGCTGGCGCTGCTGCTCCTGGTCAGGCGCCTGCCTGCTCTTCGGCGAGGCGCTGGGCGAAGCCGTCGAGGATGAGGTCGAGGCCGTACTCGAACTCGGCGCCGAAGTCGTAGCCCGGCTTCAGGGCGTGCTCGACGATCATCTCGGTGAAGTGGGGAAACTGTTCTACTGGGAGGTGCTCGAGGATGTCGTCGGCGACCTCGACGAGCTCGTCGTTTCCGTTGAAGGCCATCGAGGCTTCTTGCAGGGCGAAGCCGTAGATGTAGCTGTCGATCGCGGCGAAGGCGTGGGCGGCGAGGGCGATGGAGAAGCCGCCTCGGCGGAGACAGCCGATGACCGCGTCGTAGTAGCGGAGGGCGGCGGGGCCGGGCTGCTTTCGGGACTCCATGAGCCGCGTCGAGCCGGGGTGGCGGGCGAAGACCTCGCGCGCCGACAGCGCTCGGCGGCGCATCCCGGCGCGCCAGTCGTCGGTCGGCTCGGGCAGCGCGATCTCGCTGACGATCAGGTCGACGACGCCGTCGAGGACGGCGTCCTTGTTGGGGACGTGGTTGTAGAGGGACATCGCCTCGACGCCGAGGGCGCGCCCGAGCTTGCGCATCGAGAGCGACTCGACCCCCTCCGCGTCGGCGAGGGTCAGGGCCGTCTCGAGCACGCGCTCGCGGGTCAGGGGGGCGCGCTTGCGCCTGGTCTTGTGGGCTGTGTCCGCCATCGCTCGGCTCCTCCGCAGGGCTCGTTCGCTGCGCGTGATCGAGAAAAATCACGCCGCCGGTGTTTTCCGACTTGACGACTTACACCGTAAGGCTCACCTTTGGGAAGGAACTTACGGCGTAAGTGTGAAACCGAACGACGCCGCCCCCTCCACCCAGCAGGAGCACCCCATGAAGGCCATCGCCTACCGCACCTACGGCACCCCCGACGTCCTGACCCTCGAGGAGATGGAGATCCCCACGCCGAAGGCGAACGAGGTCCGGATCCGGATCCAGGCCGCGACCGTCTCGTCGGCGGACACCACCTTCCGCGCCGGCCGCGACACGATGGCGCGCATGTTCACCGGGCTCCGGCGGCCCAAGCGCCCGGTCCTCGGGACCGAGCTCGCCGGCGTCGTCGACGCGGTCGGCGCCGACGTCACGCGGTTCTCCGTCGGTGACGAGATCTACGCCGCCACCGGCGACGACTTCGGCGCCCACGCCGAGTACGTCAACATCCCCGAAGACGGGGCCATGGCGGCCAAGCCCAGCAACATGAGCTTCGTCCAGGCCGCCGCGCTGGCGGAGGGGACCCTGACCGCGCTGCCGTTCCTGCGCGACACGGCGAACCTCCAGCCCGGTCAGCGCGTGCTCATCAACGGGGCGTCGGGCTCCGTGGGCGCGGCCGCGGTCCAGCTCGCCAAGACCCTGGGCGCGCACGTGACCGCCGTCACCAGCACCCGCAACGTGGAGCTCGTCCGGGGGCTCGGCGCCGACGAGGTCATCGACTACACCCAGGCCGACTTCACCCAGAGCGGTCAGACCTGGGACGTCATCTTCGACGCCGTCGGCAAGAGCTCGTACGGCAAGGCCAAGCGCGCGCTGAGCGAGCGCGGCAAGTACCTGACGACGGTCATGTCGGGCAAGATCCTGTTCCAGGGCCTCTGGACGAAGCTCTTCGGCAAGAAGCGCGCGAAGCTGTCGCTGACCGGGCTCCGGAAGCCCGCGCAGAAGGTCGCGGACCTGAACACCGTGCGCGAGCTCGCCGAGGCGGGCCGCCTCGAGGCGGTCATCGATCGCGAGTTCACCCTGGCCGAGGCCGCCGAGGCCCACCGCCTCGTCGAGACCGGGCACAAGCGCGGCCACGCCGTCCTGGTCATGGGCGTCGCGTAGGTGCCGCCGGACGTGGGCCATCGGCCCCCCGTGACACCTGAGACAGTTGAGGCCTCCGACAGCCGCGAGGTCACACCGTGGGTGGCCGTGAATGCCGGCAACCCATTGAGATCACAACACGCTGATCCTCGGCACGGCCCTTGCTCTGCAGCGCAGCATCCCTCCCACATCCAGAGGAGCACACACCATGGGGATGCCACGCTTCTTCGTCGCGGCGCTGTCCGCGGGACTCTTGTCGTCAGCCTGTGACGCCGACCTCCAGCCGACCTCCGGCGAGGTCCTGACCACCGCCGGCGGCGCCATCACGGCCTCGGCGACCACCGCCGAGGAGACCGCCACCACCGACGACGCGACCGTCGAGGCGGAGCCGACCCAGCCCGCCGCCGGGCCTGGGACGACCGAGCCGCTCTACAAGAGCGGGCCCTGCGGGCGCTCGCCGACGCTCGCGCCCTACCTCTACGCCAAGCTGCAGGCCAAGCACGCCCACGCGTGCAACGTCATCGCGCTCGAGACGAGCCGCGAGACCGGGCTCTGGCTCTTCGGCGCCTACCGCAGCGACACCGGGGAGTGCTGCCTCTTCCTGCAGCCCAACAGCCGCCACTGAGCCTCCCGGGGCTCGCTCGCCCTGCGGAGCGCCGAACGGCCCGGGTCGCGTTGGTGGCCCGGGCCTTCGTGTTTCCGGTGGTTCCGTCGGGGGCCCGGCGACCTTCACGCTGGCCATCGGGGGGGCGGCCGGTTACACCGGTGCGGCTCGGCGGCCTGCCGAGCGTGTGATCCTCCGAGGCGCGGACCTCGTAGTCGGGATATGTTCGCCCAACGCACCGACAGGGTGGAGTGAGCCGCCTACGCGCGATAGTGGCGCTCGTCGCCTTCGTGTACGGAGCCGTCGTCGCGCCCGCGGCGCACCTGCTCGAGCACGCCCACGAGCTCGAGCACGCCCACGCGTCCGCGGACGGTCACGCCCCCGCGCCGGCCCACGCCCACGCCCACGCGCCGGCCCACGCCCACGCCCACGCGTCGGCTCACGCTCACGCCCACCCTCACGCGTCGGCCCACGCCCACGCGTCCGCTCCCCCTCACGCGTCGGCCCACGCCCACCCCCACGCGTCGGCCCACGCTCACGCGTCCGCCCACTCCCACGCCCACCCTCACGCGTCCGCCCACGCGCCCGCTCACGCGCCCGCTCACGCGCCCCGCACCGCTCACGCACACCGCGCCGCGCCCGCGTCCCGCGCCGCCCACGCGCCCCACGCCGCCCACGCCCACACCCCCGCGCCCCGCACCGCTCACGCCCCCGCGCCCGCGCCCGCGCCGCGCCCCGCTCACGACCCCGCCCCGGCGCCCGCGCCCCGCGCCGCCCACGCGCCCGCGCCCGCGCCGCGCTCCGCTCACGCCCCCGCCCCGGCGCCCGCGCCCCGCGCCGCCCACGCCCCCGCGCCCCGCGCCGCCCCCGCGCCCGCGCCTGCGCCGCGCCCCGGTCACGCCCCCGCCCCGGCGCCCCACCATCACCATCACGGCGAGGCGCCCGGCGAGCCCCACGGTACTGGCAGCCTCGCCCACGCCGACTTCCCCGCGACCCCGGCCTTCGTCCACGTCGTCGTCTTCGACGTGGCGCGTCTCGGCCGCGTCGCCCCGTCACCGGCGCGCGCGCCGACGCCGATCGCCGCGCCGCGCCCGACCGCGCGTGGTCCCCCCGCTCCTCCGATCAGCTGAGCTCGAGAACGCGCCCGGCCGACGCGCGCCCGCGCCGCTCGTCGCCCCGCCTCGTCGCGGGGAACGACGCGGTGTGTCGCGCCCGCACGCGCCGGACCAGAGACCGACCATCAATGAGGAGCGACCTTTCACCATGCGTCTCCACGCGCCCCTGTGCGCCCTGCTCGTGACCGCGACGTCCGCGACCGCCGCGGCGCCGCCCGATACCACCGGGGGATCTCCCCCGCCGCCCGATCCCCCGCCGGTCACCGCGCCGGCGCCGACCCCACCCACGCCCCCGCCGGCCGCGCCCCCGGAACAGCGCCCGACCGAGGACGCGCCCGCGCCGTCGCCGGACAACCGGACGATCGTCCAGCGGAGCCGGCCGCGCACGGCGGCCTCTGCCCAGGTCGTGCGCGACCAGGACCTGCGCCTGCGCCCGATCACCCGTCCCGCGGACATCCTGCGCGTCGCGCCGGGCCTCGTCGTCATGCAGCACGCCGGCGGCGGCAAGGCCAACCAGTACTTCCTGCGCGGCTTCGACATCGATCACGGCACCGACCTCGCGCTGAGCGTCGACGGCGTGCCGGTCAACCTGCCCAGCCACGGCCACGGCCAGGGCTTCGCCGACCTGCACTGGCTCATCGTGGAGCTGGTCGACCGGGTCGAGATCCGAAAGGGCCCCTACGACGTCCGCGACGGCGACTTCGCCACCGCCGGCGCCGTGAACCTGGTCACCCGCCGCGACCTCGACCACGCGCGCCTGCAGTACACGATCGGGCGCTACGGCGAGCAGCGCGGCCTCTTCGCCGCATCTCCGCGCTGGGACGGCGGCTCGATGCTCCTGGCAGGTGAGGTCCGGACCTGGGACGGGCCCTTCGAGAGCGCCGAGAACGCCGAGCGCTTCTCGGCCTTCACCAAGCTGACGCTCGACCTGGCGCCCGCCACGCGCCTCGACCTCGTCGGCACCGCCTACGGCACCACCTGGAACGCCTCGGGGCAGCTCCCGGCGCGCGCGGTCGACGCGGGGCTGGTGGGGCGCTTCGGCAGCTTCGACCCGACCGAGGGCGGGAGCACCCAGCGCTTCAGCCTCGCGGCGACCATGACCCACGCCGTCGACCGGGACGAGCGGGTCGAGGCGCGGGCGTACATCGTGAAGAACAGCTTCCAGCTCTTCTCGAACTTCACCTTCTTCCTCGAGGACGAGGTCAACGGCGACCAGATCGAGCAGGTGGACGACCGTGCGTATCTGGGCCTCGCCGCGAGCTGGCAGCGTCGGGACCGCGTCGGCGGGGTCCGGCTGACCCACACCCTCGGGCTCGACACGCGGCTCGACCTCGTCGACAACGGGCTCTACGCCGCCAAGGCGAGGGAGCGGCTTGCGACCAAGGTCTCCGACGAGATCAGGGAGGCCGCGATCGGCTTCTACGCCGAGGAGAGCGCGCGCATCACCCGCTGGCTGCAGATCGTGGCCGGGACGCGGGTCGACATGCTGCACTTCGACGTCGAGGGCGCGACGGGCGGCGCCCGCTCGGCCATCTTCGCGAGCCCCAAGCTGACGACGGTGTTCTCGCCCTTGCCCGAGCTCGACGTCTTCCTGAACTTCGGGATGGGTTTCCACTCGAACGACGCGCGTGGCGTGGTCCAGGGCGGCTCGCCCTACGCCCGGGCGACCGGCGGCGAGATCGGCGTGCGCGCGGTCCCCGTCTACGGCCTGAGCCTCGCGGTCGCGGGCTACGCGCTCCACCTCGACTCGGAGCTGGTCTGGGTCGGCGACGCCGGGACGACCGAGGCCTCGGGCGAGACCCTGCGCCTCGGCGTCGAGGCCGAGGCGCGGATTCGTCCGCTCGACTGGCTCTACCTCGACGTCGACGTGACCTGGAACCGCGGGCGCTTCGTCGACGAGCCGGAGGGCGCCGACCTCATCCCCCTCGCGCCCGAGCTGACGCTCTCGACCGGGGTCTCGGTCGAGCACCCGAGCGGCTTCTACGGCCGCGTCGGTCTGCGCCACATCGCAGACCGGCCCGCGACCGAGGACGGGGCGCTGACCGCCGAGGGCTACGCCATCCTCGACGCCGCGATCGGGTACAAGGCCGATTGGTACGAGCTCCGGCTCGAGGCCGAGAACCTGACCAACGCGGCCTATCGCGAGGCGCAGTTCGCGACGACCAGCCGGCTCCCCGGGGAGCCGCCGTGCGTGGCGCCGGGGATCGCCGACGGCGGGGGCTGCCTCGACGTCGACTTCACCCCCGGCGTCCCCTTCGACATCCGCGCGACCGTCGCGCTGAAGCTGTAGAGCGCGGCGGGGCGACCTCTGCCCGGGTCCGACTCAGCCCGGTGGCTGATACGGGCCCGGGCTCGGCGGGGGTGGCGTGGTGCCGCCCTGCTTCTTCCGCTTCTGCTTCTTCTGCCACTCCTCGTAGGAGCCCGGGTGGTGGCTCGGCTGCGGCTTCGGCGGGTTCTTCTCGAGCCACTCGATGTTCTTCTGGAGCGGGTTCCCGAAGACCTTCCAGGTGCCCGTGCGGAGGTCGTAGGAGGCCACCTCGACCTCGCCGCCGGGGTTGTACTCGAAGCCGAGGCCGGCGTTGGTCTTGTCGTCTCCGTCCTTGTCGTCCCCGAGGGACTTGACCCACTCGCCCCAGCTCTTGCCCTGGAAGTCGGCCGCGCCGAGGGCGTCGAAGGCGGCCTCGACGACCAGCGCGACCTTGAGCGCGATGACCGTGTCGAAGCTCCACTGGCGGGTCCTGGTGTCGTAGCTGAGCCCGCCGTTGAGCCCGAGGGACGCCTTACCGCCGCCACCGACGTGGAAGACGCCCGGGACCCCGCCGTTGACGGTGGCCTTGCCCTCGAGCTGGGTGTTCGACAGCTCGAAGCTGATCTTGCCGCTCGAGATCGCCCCCTTGAGCCCGCCCTTGGCGCCGATCGACAGCCCGATCCAGACCCCGGGGCAGAGGACGATGGGCGGCGCGGACTTCGAGCCGTTCAAGGTCAGCTCGGCCTCGCCGCCCTCGGTCCCGCCCTTGACCGTGAACTGCAGCGGACCCTTCCCGACCGTGAACTGGCCGGCCACCGTCGGCGCCTTCGGTTTGGTCTGGACCTGGGCCATCTGGACCATGCCCTGGTTGCCGCCGGCGGCCATGAGCGCCTGAACCGAGGTGACGCCGACCCCGAGCGTGTCGACCGCGAGGGGAGGGCCCGAGCGCTCCTGCTCGGAGTTGCCGCCGTGCGCGCGCTTCGTCGGCCCGCCGTGTCCGCCCTGGTGGATGCGCTCCATGTTCTCCCCTCGTCCGCCGGCCGACCCCGCCTGCGGGATCGACGTTACGGAAGGGAGACGGGCGCGCCGCTACTCATTCGAACGCTGGACGAGCGAATGAGCAGCTGTGCTCAGCGCCTCAGCTGAGGAGATCAGGAGAAGCTCCTGGCCGCCTCGTCGGCGGCGTCGAAGATGCCGCCGAAGAGACCGCCGTGCTTCTTCTTCTCGCCGCCCGACGACGGGGCGGGCTGGCCTCCGCCGGCGCCGCCGTTGGCCTGGCTCGCGGCGTCGTGGATGGCGTCCATGGCCTTTCCGAGGAACCCGCCGCCGTGCTGCTTCTTCTCGCCGCCCGACGACGGGGCGGGCTGGCCTCCGCCGGCGCCGCCGTTGGCCTGGCTCGCGGCGTCGTGGATGGCGTCCATGGCCTTTCCGAGGAACCCGCCGCCGTGGTTCTTCTTCTCGCCGCCCGACGACGGGGCGGGCTGGCCTCCGCCGGCGCCGCCGTTGGCCTGGCTCGCGGCGTCGTGGATGGCGTCCATGGCCTTTCCGAGGAACCCGCCGCCGTAGTGGCGCTCCCGCTCGCCCCCGCTCTGGCCCTGACCGGCGCCGCCGGCGGCACCCCCGACCGCGCCGCCGATGGCGTCGATCGCCTTGCCGAGGAACCCGCCGTGGCCCTTCTTCTCGCCGCCCGACTTCTTCGTCACGGGCGCGCCGTGGGGCATCAGCCCGAGCGACTCGAGGGTCTCGGCGCCGATGACGCCGTCGACGGTCAGGCCGTTGGCCTGCTGATACTCGCGGACCGCGCGCTTGGTGTTGGGGCCCATCATGCCGTCGGCCGGGCCGGGGTCGAAGCCCTCCTTGGCCAGCGCGCGCTGGATGGCCATGATCCCCTGCCGCCCCCCGAGGTGGGAGTAGCCGCCGCCGCTGGCCTTCGCCGCCTTGGCGGCCGCGCCGGCCGCGCCTTTGACAGCTCCACCGATGCCGCCGAAGAACTGGACCGGCGCGCCGGAGGGCGGCGCCAGCGTGGCCGCGCCCGAGGCGAAGTCCATCCCGCGGAGGGACTGCTGCAGGGCGCTCCGAGGCGCGTCGTCCGCGCCGGGGGCCTGGCGCTGCGCGGGATCGCGGTGGAACTGAACGGTCTTGGACAGGCTCATGACGGCTCCTGGCTGGGGTCCGACCGGTGGTCCGAGGGAGGCACGGCTCGTGCCAATATCGGCGCGGGACGTGCCGCTGATCCGTGGTCGGGGATGTCCGACGGTGCGTCCGCGGTCGGGCGTCTTCGCCCGAGGTCGGACCTCTGCTCGCTCGGGCGCTCGTCCCGCCTCGACGAGCTGGGCCGAGGCGGCGGTCGGTGCGCCGAGGCGCGCAAGATAACAGGGTTCTCTCGGGATCGCACGCCCGCCGCGAGCGGGCGGGGTCGCGCGAGCGGCGCCCCGGTGACGGGGCGCCGGATGGAGCCTTGCTCTCTCCGCAACGGCTGTGGGACATTGTGTTGCGGTCGCCAAACCCAATCCCTCAAGTGCCAGGCTATATGAGAACGACTTTCGCGCTTCTGCTCTGTTGCGCTGCGGCGGGCCTCGCGTGCGCGCCCGCGACCGACGCGGGTCCGCGGGTCGCGCTGGAGATCACCCCGCTCGAGCTGCCCGGGGTGACCGACGCCGACTGGCGGGTGACGGTCACGACGGCGTCCGACACGGTGTGGACGCGGGAGCTGACGTCGCGCGCCTACGGCGACGGCGGCGGCGGGCTGAGCTACGTCGGGCCGTGCGACGCGGACGCCGGGGCGAACACGGTCACCGTCGAGCTGCTGGCGCTCTACGGCGGAGCGTCGGGGACCGCGCTGCTGCCGGCGTCGGGGTACGCGAACCCGGGGCCGATCGCGAAGACCGTGACCTGCCTGCCGAACGCCGACGTCGCGGTCGCGTTCGACGTGACGGTGGCCCGGGCGGCGAACCAGGGCTTCTTCGACGTCGCGGTGAGCTTCGACGACCTCTTCTGCTCGGCGAAGCTCGACTGCGAGCGGAGCGACACCGGCGGCCCCATCGAGCTGCTCAGCGACGACACGGGGACGCGCCGGCCGACCGTCGTCCTGGGGTTCGCGTGTACGGCGGACACCGGGGCGGACGATACCGTGCTGTACCTCGACGACATCGACGTGAGCTGCGTCGGCGGGACCGCGACCGTGGATCCGACGGCGGGGCCCGGCGTGCTCCGCGACGGCGACGGCATCACCCAGAGCGCGCTGGCGCCGATCCTGTTCGGGGCGTCGGTCTATCGCGGCTACGAGCCCCTGGCCGGGGCGGGCAAGGTCTACTGGAACGTCGCGCTGGGGCTCGAGCTCGGCGAGTCGCAGGTCGCCGACTGCACCCTCACCACGAACGGCACGGCGGCGGCGGGCGCGCTCGACGGCGACGCGACACCCGCGGGGACGACCTACCCGATCCTGACCTGGAGCGTACCGCTGACGACGGCCGGCGACGCGCTGACCTGCACCCAGCACCCCGTCAACGGCGGTAACGGCGTGGCGGTGGCGTACTCCGCCGAGACCTTCGACCACAGCTTCGACGGGGGAGACACCACCAGCCCCGAGCCGCCCCAGGCGACCGGGCTCCCGTCGTGCGCGCACGTCCTGGCCGACGACCCGAGCGCGACCACCGGCGTCTACACCCTCGATCCCGACGGCCCCGGCGCGGCGCCCGGCTACGACGCCTGGTGCGACATGGACAGCGACGGCGGCGGCTGGACCCTCGTCCAGGCGAAGCTCACCCCGAGCCTCGTCATGACCTCCCAGACCGTCGACCTGGCCTGCGCGGACACCGCCGACGGCGACTGCGTGTCGGCCGTCGATCCCCGGCTGCCGTGGCGCGAGGTGCTGTGGCGCTTCGCGAGCCTGCCCGAGCCGCTCGTCACCTGGCAGCGCGGCCTCCACGACGGCCTCGCGAGCTATCTCCTCGGCGACGACGTGACCGGCCAGCAGGTCCCCGTCTCGGGCTTCGACCGCTTCGTCGGTGGCGCCTGGACGGGGCTCGGCACGATCAGCCTCTTCCACTACGGGGTCCAGTCCACGGGGCCGCTCCGAGCGGGGCTGTCCGAGACCCACGGCGTCGGGAGCGACGCGTGGATCGACCTCTGGAACACGGTAGACGCGACCGACAACTACGGCTTCGTCGAGGACCTGGACCCCACCCTCGTCGGGACCAAGTGCCTCGCCGGCACGTGCCGCCACGACACCGTCCTGATGCTGGTCCGCGACCCGAGCGTCTGCGGCGCCGCGTGCGGTCAGACCCCGACTTATCCCAGGTCCTGCGCCGAGCTTCTCGGGTGGGTGCCGGGCGTGGGCAGCGGGACCTACACCATCGACCCCGATGGGCTCGGCGGACATCCCGCCTACCCGGCCTACTGCGACATGACGACCGACGGCGGCGGCTGGACCCTGGTGAGCGGCAAGAGCACGACCGCCTTCGTCAACTGGGCGGAGAGCTTCGACGCCGGCTGCGCAGCCGTGACCTGGGCGGACTGCGCCTCGGCCGTCGACCCGCGGCTCGCCTGGACCGAGGTGATGTGGCGTCCGGGGACCGTGACCACGGAGCAGGAGCGGGTGATCTGGACCCGTGACCCGGACTCGACCTTCTCGGCGTACCTGACCGGGACGGCGATGACGGCCGACGACCAGTCGGTCCCGGGGTGGAGGAAGACCGTCTCGGGTACGACGACCAGCGGCTACACCATCGCGTCGCTCTACTATCGGACGGCCAACAACATCTCCGAGCAGCACAGCGGGGGCACCGATCAGTGGCTCGACCTGTGGACCGCCAAGGACACCAGCAACGGCTACCTCTTCACCGAGGGCGGCGACACGAACCTCCGCGGCACCAAGTGCGTCGCGGGGTACTGCCGGGTGGCCCCGATCTGGATGATGGTCCGGGACCCGCAGGAGTGCGGCGCGGCGTGCGGCCTGACGCCGACCGCTGCGCCCGAGTCCTGCAAGGCCATCCTCGAGGCGGACCCGAGCGCGACGAGCGGGCTCTACACCATCGACCCCGACGGTGACGGCGGCGTCGCGGCCTACAGCGCGTACTGCGACATGACGACCGACGGCGGCGGCTGGACCCTGGTCGGGACCAAGGTGACGCCGACGCTCAACACCTGGTCGGCGACCTTCTCCCCGGCGTGCGCGAGCAGCGTCGCGGCCGACTGCGCCTCGGCGATCGACCCCTACCTGGGCTACGACGACGTCCTGTGGCGCTTCGCCGACGACGCCGACATCGTGGTGCGCTGGGCGGCCTCGAACCACGAGGGGCTCCGGGCGTTCCTCGGCGGCGAGGCGCTCGACGTCACCGGGACGCCGGTTCGCGGCTTCAGCAAGGCGGTCAGCGGCGTGTACACCGGGCCCTATACCATCCCGGCCCTGTACTTCCGGGCCGCCTACGGCCTCTCCGAGGATCACGGCCAGAGCGACGTCTGGCTCGACCTGTGGTCCCACCCCGACAACGACCCGGCCGCGCAGCACTACGTCTTCATCGAAGGGGACGACACGACGCTCCGCGGGGCCAAGTGCCTGGCCGGGTACTGTCGCAGCGAGGCCGTCTGGCAGCTGGTGCGCTGATCGCGGCGCCTTCATGGCGCCCCCATCTTCGATGACCTGTCCCGCTCGGCGACCGCTCCGCCACTGAAGCGAGTATACTGATCCCCGCACGCGCTGCGCGGGGGTGTGTGATGACTCGAACCGGTGCTGGCTTGCTCTTCGTCCTGTTCCTGGCGACCTCGGTCTGCTCGAGCTCGGGCGGCGGCGGCGGCGACGTCGTGTGGAGCGACACGAGCGGGGTGCCGCCGGCGAGCGGTCCACCGGTCCAGCTCGCCCAGTACTGCGCGCGCTACGTCGACCTGGCGTGCAGCACGGCCACGCGCTGCGACTGCTACGCCGCGATCGGCGGCAACGAGGCGCTGTGCCGGGTGTTCCTGGCCGAGCGCTGCGACGAGGACGTGACCGACCGGGTCGAGGCCGGCGACGTCACCTTCGACGCGACTCGCGCCGGCCAGTGCCTCGCGGCGATTGAGCGCGCGGTGAAGGACTGCGCGCTGAGCGATCAGGACGTCGCCCTCTACCTCGCGTCGCACTGCGAGGACTTCCTCATCGGGGCGCGCCACGCGGGCGAGCCGTGTGACGACGACGACGCCTGCGTCCCGCCGCTCGAGTGCCGCGACGACGTCTGCACCGCGCTCCCCGGGCCCGGGGAGGCCTGTCTCGACGGCTACGACTGCGCCGACGAGGCCTACTGCGACGACGACCGCGTCTGTCGGACCTACGTGGGTCCCGGCGGCGCGTGCGCCGGGCGCGACTGGGTCTGCGACGACGACCTCTACTGCGACAGCCGCGGCGACACCTGCCAGCCCTATCTGAGGGCCGGGCAGCCGTGCGACCACGCGAGCTGGGCGTGCGACGACGACCTCCATTGCGTCGAAGCGACACGGGTCTGCGCCCGCTACCCGGGCGTCGGCGCGCCGTGCACCGCGGACGGCTTCTGCGACGACGACCTGTGGTGCGACGCCGATGACCGCTGCCGTCAGCTCCTCGCGGATGGGCTCGCCTGCGACGACGACGAGCAGTGCGCCTCCGACGACTGCGACGAAGGTACCTGCGGCGACACCGTCTCCGAGGTCTGCGACGCGCTCTGACCCGCGCTGAGCCGGGCGCGCGCGCCGCGCATCTTCCATCGGGTCCAATCGCTCGCTCCGCCCGAGCCGTGACCCGAGCGCCCGGTCTTGCGCAGAGCGCGAGAACGTCCCCCGGCGTGCCGTTGGCGCTTCAGAGGCCGGTCCGAACGACCGATGAGGTCTGACGGGTGGGTCCCGGAGAGGAGCGCGACATGCAGCGGCAGGAGAAGAGCGCGTCGACACCGACGGCGCGCGCCGGACACGGCGCGAACACCGGCGAGCGAGGGGGGCGGGACTGGCGGGGCGCGGCGCGCGGCGTGGGCTTCGACGAGGGCGAGGCGATGCTCTCCCCCGGTCAGGAGCCTGGCGCGCTGTCGCTGAAGAGCTTCGTCCACTGGGTGCAGAGCGGGCTGAACGCGGTCGACCGGTCGCACCACCTGCTGGACGCGCCGCTGCGGGTCGACGGCGTCGTCGGGAAGAACACGCGAAAGGGCGTCGTGGCCTTTCAGAAGGGCGTCCGCGACGTGTCGCCGAGCGAGCCCGCGCTGGGTGTCGACGGCCGGGTCGGGCCCGATACGACCGGCGCCCTCGAGCGCGCCGTCGGCGTGAAGAACCCCGAGGGGCGCGAGGCGACGCCGCTGGCCGAGGGGAAGGTCGCCGAGGAGGCCCCCGCGGCGCCGGCGACCAAGCCCGCCGAGCCGGGCGCGAAGACGGAGCAGGCGGCCGAAGAGGCGCGCAACAACAGGCCGGCGGGCGAGGTTGGCCGGAAGCAGGCCGAGCCGGCCTCTGCGCCGACGGACGCGAGCGCGGCCGAGCGCGAGAAGTCCGGCGGCGAGGCCGGCGGTGAGGTGGCGACGGTCCTGCCCCCCAACGAGGCGCAGGAGACCGAGCTGGCGGCGAAGCTCGCGCCCTCCGGCGAGGCTGGCGCGAAGGGCGCGGCGGGGGCGTCGGAGAAGGCGGCCGCCGGGAGCGACGCGGACCTGGCGGCGCGCTTGGAGAAGGCGCGCGCCGAGATCGGCCTGGTCCGGGAGAAGAAGTACCGGGGCGTCCCGCCGCTGATGCCGGCGCGCTGGGCGAAGAAGCTCGAGGCGACGCTGAAGCGCAAGCACCCCGGCAAGCCCCTGAAGTCGATCATCGTCTGGTACGCCGCCGACGCGACGAGCCTCGCGCGGCTCGAGGCCTACGCCAAGAGCGTGGCGATGGGGAGCTACTCGGGCTTCATCGCCGCCCACGGCGGCGGTTACCAGTGGTGCGGCTCCTTCGTGGGCGCCCACTACCAGATGGGCGCGCGGATGACCGCCAAGCACAAGGGCAAGCGGAAGAGCTACCGGGCCAACTCGGCGCTGGCGAGCACGACGAAGTCCCACGCCTTCTTCACCTACGGCGGTCAGTGGAAGGGCGCCTGGATCCGCGACCCCGCCGCGGCCGACGACGCGCCGCTGAGCGAGCGCTACAAACCGCTGACGGCGTATCACGACGCCCACGGTGGGCGGCGGCGGTGGCTTCCGGTGTCGCAGTGGCGCGCGAACCCGAGCGCGGTCGTGAAGCCCGGGATGGTGCTCTTCGTGAAGGGCGACGCGGTCCGCGGCCGGCACATCACCTTCGTCGACCGCGTCGAGGCGGACGGCAAGGGCGGCTGGATCATCCACACCGTCGAGGGCAACGGCCCCAAGGTCGCCACCCAGGCCAACAGCTACCGCCTGCCGAAGTCGGGCAAGACCGACGTGCGCGCGGTGGCGCGGCCGGCGGCGCTGGACTTCGACGCCTCGGTGGAGATGATCGACCGCGCCACGTACGCGGACCTCGCCAAAAAGGAGCGAGGCTGACGCGCGGCCGAGGAGACACGCGATGATGCGCAGGACGTTGGCCCTGGTCGTGACCCTGGGGACGCTGTCGTTCGGGCTCGGCGCTTCGGCCGCCGAGCCCACCCCGCCGGGAGCTACCCGCTACGAGGCGGTCAAAGACCTCGCGCCGTTCCAGGCGATGCTCTCGACGTGCGCGAAGCGGCTGGAGGTCGCCTCGCCGTACGGGGACGTCGTGAAGGTCGAGCAGATCGGCGTCCAGGGCGCCACACCGCTCTTCCACGCCCATATGGCGAAGCGGAAGCGGCGGGCGATCTTCGCGGGCGACGCCGTCACGGACGACGGGCCGTGCCCGATCTACTTCGTCGGGCGCGCCACCGCCGGGGCCTACGGCGACTACCTCGGCGACGGGCGTCGCCTACGCGCCTTCGTCATCCCCGAGCACGACGGGACCTGCGCGAGCAAGGCGTGCACGGCGGCGGTCATCGTCCGCGACGACAAGAAGGTCTTCCACGAGGTCGGGACGACCGGAGACCTCGTCTGCGACTCGGCCTCGGCGAAGACGGTGAAGCTGTTCTCGGGGCAGGACTCGCTCGAGCTCCGCTGTGACGTCCCCCTCGGCGGCGGCGATCGCGAGCAGTGGCTGCTGGTCTTCCACGCGACCGGCCGCGCCTTCGAGCCGGTGCTGAGGCTCCCGCTGGGTGTTCACACCGCGGAGGTCGGCGAGCGCGATGACGGCACCTCGGAGCTGTGCGAGCGCGACGCCTCGGGGACGCTGCGGGTGGTCAGCCGCGGGGCGACGCCCGCGCTCGAGGCGTTCGTCCCTGCTGACGACCCGGGCGACGGCGACGGCCCGCGGGGCGCGCTGGTGCGCTACACCTGGAGCGCGGCAAAGCGGCGCTTCGTAAAGGGCGACGCCGAGCCCCACACCCTCGCGCGGTGGCCCGAGGAGACCTGCACCGCGATGGAGTAGGGCCCCGCGACGTCGGAGCCCGGCGAGGAGCGTGAGCGCCAGGAGCCAGAGCCACGCCGCCCCTCCCCCGGACGCCGCGCAACCCGGCGCGGGGGGATCGGGGGGCGGCGACGCGTTCGTGGTCGCGCGGGCGACATCTCCGCAGGCGACGCCCGCGACCAGTGGGCCGGACGATCGGAGCGTGCGCCCGCGGCTCGGCCGCGACCTCCACGGCGTCCACGAGGATCGGCAAGACCACCGGGCCCGAGGTCCTCACCTCTTCGGTCACCGCGACCGGCTCGACCCGCCTCGCAGCGGTCCCCGAAGGTCCCGGGGTCTTCGTCGTCGCAGGGCGCGGTGTTGTCCACGTGGGCGCAGACCCCATCGATCAGCCGCGGGTCGCGCACCCGCCCGGGCGGCGAGGGGCTCGTCGAGCGCGCCGCCGCGCTCGACGTGTCACCAGGCGCATTCCCTCCTGATCGCCGTTGTGGTCATCGGTCCCATCGGGCAAATTGGCGAGCCAGATCCAGCTGACTCGGAGCGCGCTCGATGTCGAATCGGGCTCGGACTCCAGACCTCACGCTCGGTGTGGGGTCCCAGGGGCGTCGTGCGCCGGCGCCCCCAGTGACGCGAACGACGTCGTCGTCGACCCTGGGACCGATCGCGACGTGACCCCAGCCCGTCATCTCACCGGAGGACCGTCCATGTGCCGAGCCGCGCGCCTCACGCTGACCTGTCTCTTCCTGAGCGCCTGCGGTGGCGGGGACAGCGGCCCCTCCACCGATACGACCGAGGCGGACACGACCGAGGTCGACACGGCCGCGACGGACACGTCCTCCGAGGTCGACACGACGGCGGTCGACACGACCCCGGTCGGGCCCGCCACGACCTGCGACGGCCCCGCCGCCATCTACGTCGAGACGGAGGCCGGTGACGCGCCGGAGGTCATCGCCTACGGGAACGGGGACCTGTCGATCCGCGGCTACGCCAGCAGCTGCGGCGAGGGCGGCGACGTCGATTCGTTCACCCTCCGCGGGTGCCTGGGCTCGCTCGCGGCGACCCTCGACTGGACCGTCGGGGCGAGTACCCTCGAAGCGCAGATCTCGGTCCCGGCGCTGCAGGACGGCCCGCTGCTCGACAGCGCCGGAGAGGTCGCCGGGCACACCCTGAGCGCCGAGCTGACGACGCCCGAGAGCGGCGAGCTGGACGTGCAGATCACGGTCCGGTGCAGCGCCGGTGAGCCGACGGCCTGGTCGCTGCTGCTCGACACGGCCTCGGAGGTCCCGGTCCCCGTGGCGGAGAACGGCTGGCCCGTCGACCTCTACCCGAGGGACTACCCGGCCTGCGACGGGACGCGCTTCCCGCGAATCGAAGACGCGCTCGACGAGTACGGCGCGACGGACGTCTCGATGGGTCAGTTCCTGGGCGACATGACCCTCGTCGAGATCGGCGCGGTCTGGTGCTACGGGTGCACGCTGTTCGCGCGGGACTCCGACGCGCTGCACGAGGAGGTCGAGGCGATGAGCCCGGACTGGGGCTTCTCGATAGTCGAGCTGCTGATCGAGGACTTCCAATACACGGCCGCCGGCACCAACGACGCGGCCGAGTGGGCGGTCGCCTACGGGGTCTCGGAGGCCGTCCTCGCCGGACCGACGGTCAGCGCCGTCTACCACGACGACTGCACGCCCAAGGGCGCCTGGCCCACCTTCGTCGTCGTCGACCCGCTGGGCCAGATCCGCGGGACGACGGCGGGGTATGACGGCCGCGCCGAGCTGAAGTCCCTGGTCGCGCAGGGCTGGAGCGCGTTCATCGCCGAGCACCCCAGCTGGGTGAGCCCGCGCTGCGCCGGCGTCGCAGGCGAGCGCACCCTGTGCCCGTGCGCCGACCCGACGCCCGGCGAGGGCGAGCAGGACGCCGACCACGACGGCGTACGAGACGCGTGCGACACCTGCCCGAGCGGCAACGACCGCCTGGATCTGGATCGCGACGGGGTCGCCGACGCGTGTGACGAGACACCTGGGTACGAGGGGCCCGAGCCGGTCGTCATCACCCAGATCACCATCCGCGCCACCTTCGGCTTCGACGGCGACGAGACCATTCAGGGGTGGGACGTCACCGGCACGCCAGAGAGCTCGTTCGTCCGCGTGACCATCAAGACCGAGAGCTCAGGCAACTGCTACTTCACGCGGATCATCGACGGCCCGACGACGCTCCAGATCCCCGAGGCCTATCAGACCTCGGGAGAGGCGGGAGGCCCGCCTCGGATCCTCGCGGGGTGGGACTTCTCGGTCGGGAGCTCCATCAACGGCGCCGCCTGCGACGACCGGCTCGACCTCCCGCTGCGGGGGGAGGCCTTCGTGGAGGAGCTGCTCTCGATCAACTGGGGATTCGTCGTGCTCGACAGCTGCGGCGCCGCAGGCTGCGCGCGGCGAGACGACATTCTCTGGGAGCTCTGGGGGTGCGCCGAGGATCCCAACGCCGTGTATTGCAAGAGCGCGCTCGGCGCCGCGGTGTGGTTCGGTGACAGCGGCCTCGTCCTCTCAGCGGAGGGCGAGACCGCCGGGTACGTGACCGCCCAGGAGTACGAGTCGGAGAGCTCCCTCGAGTACGATTCTCTGAGCTTCGAGCTGCTCCCCCTCCCCGCGCTCCAACCGACCCTCCCGCGCGGGGTGTACAGCTTCGAGGTTAGGATGTTCCCGGACGAGTTCTACCAGCGCTTCCTGCCCAACCTGACCCCGCCGCAGCGGTAGACCTCGTTCTACCCGTGTGGAGACGGTGTCGGTATGGGCGTCTCAGCGGCGGACTCCGTCGAGCTTCGCACCCGGGAAGCGGGACCCTGTCAGGTCGGCGCCGCGGAGGTCGGCGTCGCGGAGATCCGCGTTCTCGAAGTCCGCGCCGCGGAGGTCGGCGGCGCGGAGGTCGGCGCCGCGGAGGTCGCTGTCGGAGAAGTCGACGTTCTGCAGCGCGGCTCCGCGGAGGTCGGCGGCGCGGAGGTCGGCGTCGCTCATCAGCGAGCCGGTGAGCGTCGCGCCGCGGAGATCGCGGCCCGTGAGGCTCGAGCCACAGAAGGTCGCCCAGGGGAGCTGGAGCCCGCGGGTCTCGACGTCGTCGGCGAGGGTGAGGCGCTCGAGGCGGGCCTGACCATCGGGGAGCGGCCGCGGTTCGCCGTCGGGGCCGGTGCCGCCGGACCAGGCGTAGATCCCCATCATGAAGTCCGCCACGAAGACCCGGTCCCAGCGGCCGCCGGCGCCGCCGTCCGCGAGGAACGCGCGGTGGGAGGTGACGGCGGCGTCGAAGTCCGCCGCGCTCAGGACGTTCTCGCGGGCGAGCGCGCGGGCCGCTTCCACGTCGATGTAGTCGCCCTGGTGCCCGGCCTGGTCGTTCAGCGGGAAGTCGCCGAGCGAGGCGGGCGCTGCGTCCTCGGGGGCCGACGCGGGCGCGTGAGCGCAGGCGGTCGCGGCGACGGAGAGCGCGGCGAGGAGGGCGAGTCGGTGCACCGGGGGCTCCTTGGGTTCGCGGGTTGGACCCGCGAGGAGCGCTCCCGGGGCAGCGGTCAGGTCGGCAACGGCTCCGCGGTGATGGGTGTGGACCGAAAGCGCTTGCGGAGCTGGATGGCCTTGGCCGTGTGGAAGAGGACGGGGTAGACGAGGAGCTCCATCAGGAAGCTCGTGAAGAGGCCGCCGAGCATCGGGACGGCGAGGCGGCGCATGGTGTCGGCGCCGGCGCCGTCGGCCCAGAGGAGCGGCATGAGGCCGATGAACGTGGTGAAGACGGTCATCGTCTTCGGGCGGATGCGCTTGACGGCGCCGTCGTGGATGGCGGCGCGCAGGTCCGCGGCGTTGCGCATGCGACCCTCGCGCTCGAAGCGCTCGAAGCTGGTGTCGAGGTAGAGCAGCATCACGAGCCCCGTCTCGGCGTCGAGGCCGGCGAGGGCGATGATGCCGACCCAGACCGCCAGCGACAGGTCGTAGTCCATCGCGTAGAGGAACCAGATGGCGCCGACCAGGCTGAAGGGGATGGCCAGTAGCACGATGGACACCCGAAGCCAGCTCTTCGTCGCCATGAAGAGCAGCAGGATGATGGCGACCGCGGCCAGCGGGATGACGATGGCGAGGCGGGCGTTGGCGGCCTGCATGTACTCGTACTGGCCGGACCAGACGAGGGTGTAGCCGGCGGGCAGGGGGACCGCGTCGTGGACGGCCTGCTTGGCGCGCTCGACGAAGGTCCCGACGTCGATCTTGGCGATGTCGACGTAGACCCAGCTGGTCAGCCGCGCGTTCTCGCTCTTCACCATCGGCGCGCCGGGCCGGAAGCCGAAGTCCGCGAGCTCGGCCAGCGGGACCTGCGCCCCCGACGGGGTCGTCACGAGGGTCTGCCGCAGCGCCGGGAGATTGTCGCGGAGCTCGTGGGGGTAGCGGACGTTGACCGGGTAGCGCTCGCGACCCTCCACCGTGTAGGTCACGTTCATGCCGCCCAGCGCGCTCATGATGACGTCCTGCACGTCCTCGACGCTGAGGCCGTAGCGGGCGATGGCGGGGCGGTCGACGCGGACGTCGAGGTACTTGCCGCCGACGCTCTTCTCGGCGAAGGCGCTGACGACGTGGTCGGCGAGCTCGGGGTCGGTCTTGACGACGTCGGCGATGCGCTGGCCGAGCTGCGCCAGGGTGGCCAGGTCCGGGCCCATGATCTTGATGCCGATAGGCGTCTTGATGCCGGTCGACAGCATGTCGATGCGCGTCTTGATGGGCATCGTCCACGAGTTCGTCAGCCCGGAGATGCGGACCGCGTCGTCGAGCCCCGGCACATGGCCGACGCCCTCGATGTCGTAGCCGTACTTGAGCTCGTCGACGGTGATCGTCCGCTCCTCGTCCCAGAAGAGGTCCGGGAGCCACTTGATGACCCCGGGCCAGTCCGAATAGAAGCGCTTCACCGGGCGCTTTCGCCACTTGGACTTGTCGCGCTCGAGGGTGATGGTCGTCTCGAGCATGCTGGGGGGCGCGGGGTCGGTGGCGGTCTCGGCGCGGCCGGCCTTGCCGAGCACGTGGACGACCTCGGGGAAGGCCATGATGAGGCGGTCGGTCTGCTGGAGGAGCTCGCGCGCCTTGGACATGCTGATGCCGGGGTCGGTCGTCGGCATGTAGAGGAGGTCGCCCTCCTCGAGGGGCGGCATGAACTCGCCGCCGAGGCGCCCGAACGGGAAGATGGTCAGGAGCATCACGGCGAGCGCCGTCACCAGGACGCCGGCGCGGTGGCGCATGACGAAGGAGAACGCAGGGTCGTAGAGGCGCTCGAGGATCCGCGAGAGCGGGTTCTTCGCCTCGGGGAGGAGGCGCTGGGGGAGCAGGATCAGCCCGGCGAGGACGACCCAGCCGATGATCAGACCGAGGCGCAGGCCGAGCGACCAGCCGAAGGGGACGACCGCGAGCAGCATCGCCGGCCCGAAGGTCCCGCCGAGGACGACCCCGAGGCGCGCGCGCTTCGACCACCGGTCGGGCAGCACGCGCTCGCGGATGAAGTAGACCATCAGCACCGGGATGACCGTCACGGCCAGCAGCGCCGCGGCGCCCATCGCGAAGGTCTTGGTGAAGGCGAGCGGCTTGAAGAGGCGGCCCGACTGGTCACCGAGGGCGAAGACCGGCAGGAAGCTGACGACGATGATGAGGAGGCTGAAGAAGAGGCTCGGGCCGACCTCGCGCGCCGCTTCGGCGATGACCGCGGCGCGGGTCCGCGGATCGCCGCCGGCCGCGACCCGTTCGTGTTCGAGCTCGAGGTGTTTGTGCGCGTTCTCCACCATGATGATGGAGCTGTCGACCATGACCCCGATGGCGATGGCGATGCCGCCGAGGCTCATGATGTTGGCGTTGATGCCCAGCAGATACATGAGCACGAGGCTCAGGAGCACGCCGGACGGCAGGACGAAGGCCGCGACGAGGGCGCTCCGGGCGTGGAGCAGGAAGAGGATGCAGATGAGCGCGACGACCAGCATCTCCTCCATGAGCGTGTGGGAGAGCGTCGCCGCGGCGCGCTCGATGAGGTCGCTCCGGTCGTACGCCGTCGCGATGGTCACGCCGGGCGGCATGCCCTGCTCGAGCTCGGCGAGGCGGGTCTTCACGAGGTCGATGGTCGCGCGGGCGTTCTCGCCGTAGCGCATGACGACGATGCCGCCGACGACCTCCCCCTGGCCGTCCCAGTCGGCGACGCCGCGGCGGATCTCGGGCCCGACCCGGATGTCGGCGACGTCGGCGAGGGTGATGGGGACGCCGTCCTCGTTGGCGCCGAGGGCCGCGCCGCGCAGATCGTCGAGCGCCCGGTCGGTCCGGATGTTCTCGAGGCGCCGGCCGGCCGCGTTGGCGGCTTGGGTCTGGGCGTCGGTCAGCGAGCCCAGATACCCGATGCCGCGGACCATGTACTCGGTCTCGCTGATCTCGACGACGCGCCCGCCGACGTCGCGGTTGGACTCGCGGACGGCGCGCTTCACCCGAGCCAGGGACACGTTGTAGGCGCGCAGCTTCACCGGGTCGACGACCACCTGGTACTGCTTGACGAAGCCGCCGAGGGACGCGACCTCGCTGACGCCCTCGACGCTGGTGAGCTCGTAGCGGAGAAACCAGTCCTGGAGGCCGCGCAGGTCGGACAGATCCTGGTCGGGCTGGGCCAGCGGTCCCCCGGTCAGGGGGCAGGCGTCGAAACCCGGCTCGAGGACCATCCGCTCGAGGGCCGCGCGCCGGTCTTCGGGGGCGAGCTCGGGGCGCTCGTAGCGCTGCCGGGTGGCGCTGTCGTACCAGGCCACGCGGGGCGGTTGGAAGACGCGCTGGTGGACGAGGCGCGCGCGGACGGCCTCGTCGTCCGGGGCGTCGTCTCGCTCGGCGTACCAGCGATCGGTCTGCGGGTCGTGCCACAGGCCGTTCGGGTGCTCGGGGCAGTAGGGCCCGGTCAGCAGCGCGTACTCGTAGACCCAGCCGACGCCGGTCGCGTCGGGGCCGAGCTGGGGCGTGACGCCGGCGGGGAGCTGGCCGCCGACGACGCTGAGCTGCTCGAGGACGCGGCTCCGGGCCCAGTAGGGGTCGGTCCCGTCCTCGAAGATGATGTAGACGAAGCTGCTGCCGAACATACTGTAGCCGCGCACGACCTTGGCGGTCGGGACGGCGAGCATGGCGGTCGTCAGCGGGTAGGTGACCTGATCCTCGACGATCTGCGGCGCCTGGCCCGGGTACTCGGTACGGATGACGACCTGAACGTCGGACAGGTCCGGGATGGCGTCGATGGACGTGTTGCCGATGGTCCAGGCGCCGGTGCCGACGAGGACGCCGAGCAGCAGCAGGACCAGCAGGCGGTTTCGGACCGACGCGTCGATGAGCCAGCCGATCACTTGGTGACCTCACCGGTCGGCAAGTCGGCGCGCGTGTCGAAGCACTCGAGCATCATGCTGCCGTAATAGGGGTTTCTGACGCCGCCCTTGGGCTGAAGCCAGGTCGCGCCGCCGTGCTCCTCGCGGTACATCGGGCAGTGGACCTGCTCGACCGCGGTGTCGAGCCCGGGGGGGACGCCGGTCGCGGCGACGAAGGCGACGAGGGCCTCGCTCAGCACCGCGAGGGCGTCGCGGGCGTCGGCGAGGGTCGGGTTCGCGGCGAGCTCGGCGGCGTTGGCCTTCAGGGTGTCGAGCTGCTCTTGACGCTGGTGCCAGAAGTGCGGGTGGTCGGGAACGGGCGTGTCGGCGAGGGTGCCGAGGGCGGTCGTGAAGGCCTTGGCCGCGTCGGCGACGCCGTCGGTGGAGTCGCTCGCGAGGGCGTCCTGGACCCGCAAGTAAGCGCGGAGAGCGTCGGCGAGGGCAGCGGAGGCGGGCGCCGGGAGGGTGACGGGCTCGGCTGTCGCGCCGTGGGAGTCACCTTGGCCGTCCATCGGCGCGTCGTCGGGCATCGCCGGTGGCGCGTCGTCGTTCGAGGTGTCGTCCGTCCCGCTCGGCGGGGCGCTCGCGCCGCCGACCTTGGGGAGCGCGGCGCGCTCGTCGAAGCACTCGAGCATCTTCGCCCCGTAGTAGGGGTTGTGCACGTCGCCGGCGGGCTGCAGCCAGATCGTGCCGCCCTGATCCTCGCGATACATCGGGCAGTGGAGCTCCTGGACCTCGGCCGGGACGGCCTTCGGGACGCCCGTGGCGCGGACGAGCTTCGACAGCGCGACGCTGAGGTCGGCGAAGGCGAGGCGGGCGTCGGCGATGGGCGGGGCCTTCGTGAGGGCGATGGCCTCGCCCCGGATGGTCGCGACCTCGTCGTGGCGGTGCCAGAAGTGCGGGTGGTCGGGGATCTCGATGTCGAGGAGGGCGTCGACGGCCTTCGCGATACGGTCTCCGGCGGCGGCGGCGCCGTCGGTGGAGTCGCCGGAGAGGGTCTCCTGGATGGTGAAGTAGGCGTCGAGGAGGTCGGCCAGCGCGGCATCGGCGGCGGCGGGGAGAGGGACGAGGTCGCCGACCTCGGCGACCGCGACGGTGGCCTCCTGGTCGGCGGCGAGGTCGCCGCGGATCATCTTGGCGAGGCCCTCGCGCATCCGGGCCTCGCTGTCGAGGAGGAACTGGCCGCTGGTGACCACCTTCTCGCCGGCGTCGAGGCCGTCGAGGACCTCGACGACGCCGCCGTCGCCCTCGGCGCCGAGGCGCACGTCGCGCGGCTCGAAGCGCCCCTCGCCGAGGGAGACGAAGGCGACCTGGCGCTCGCCGGTGTCGATGACCGCCTCGCGGGGGACGACGACGCGGTCGCGGGCGAGGGTCGCGCGGAGCTCGACGCTGGCGAACATGCCGGGCTTGAGGAGGCCGTGGGGGTTGTCGAACTCGACACGGGCCTTCACCTCCCGGGTCCGCTCGTCGAGGGTCGGGTAGATGTAGATGACGCGACCCTCGAACTCCTGGCCCGGGAAGTAGGGCAGGGTCATGATCGCCGTCTGCCCCTCGCTCACGAAGGGCAGCTGGTACTCGTAGAGGCTGACCATCACCCAGACCCGAGACATATCGGCGATGCGGTAGAGCTTGGTGCCCGGCTCGACGCGCATCCCCTCGTTGGCGTGCTTCTCGACGACGACGCCGGACCAGCGGCTGGCGATGGTCATGGCCTTCTCGGGGGTGCCTCGGGCCGCGATGGCCTGGACCTCGGCGTCGCCGACGTCGAAGAGCTCGAGGCGGCCTCTCGCTGCGGCCACGAGCTCGGGGGTGCCGCGTCGCAGGGCGGAGAGGTACTCCTCCTGGGCGCTGTAGAGCTCGGGGGAGTAGAGCTCGAAGAGGGGATCGCCGGCCGCGACCGGCGCGCCGAGGTAGTCGACGGAGACCTCCTCGAGCCAGCCGGCGACCTTGAGGTTCACGTCGCGGACGAGCGTCTCGTCGTAGTCGACGGTGCCGACGGTGCGGAGCGAGCGGGTGAGCGGCGCCCGGACGACGTCGGTCACGCGGACGCCCATGTTCTGTGTGACCACGGGGCTGATCGCGATCTCCGCCGAGAACTTGCTCGGATCGAGCTTCTCGAGCTTCATGTTGCAGATCGGGCAGTCCCCGGGGTGCGGCAGGACGACCCACGGGTGCATCCCGCAGGTGTAGTAGTCGCCGTCGGCGGCATGCTCGCCGCTGTCGTCGCCGAAGACGGCGTGGTAGAGGCTGCTCGCGGCGGACTTCAAGGCGTCGCCGGCGATGAGCACGACGATCAGCGTCACGCCGACCGTGATGATGATGGTCCGGAGGCGGCTCGGCCGTCGGGGCTCCGCGGTCGGGGGCGTGGTGGGCTCACTCATCTGGGGTCTCCGTCGGGATCGTGCGGCCGGTGCCGACGATGAGGTCGAGGCGGGCAGCGGCGACGTGGGCGTCGCGGAGGGCGGCGCGGGCGTCGAGGGCCGTCGCGAGGTAGAGCTGAACCGCGTTGTCGAGGTCGAAGAAGGTCGCGGTGCCGGCGCGGTAGCCGCGCTCGGCCACCTCGACCCCCTGCTCGGCGCGCGAGATCTGGCTCCCGGCCGCGCTCCGGTAGCGACGGATCGCGTCGTCGAGGGTGACCCAGGCGGACTCGGCGAGGGCGGGGGCGCGCCGCTCGGCGGCGGTGAGGGCGTCCTCGGTGGCCGCCGCGCGGACGCGCATCTCGCGGAGGAACGGCCCTCCGGTCGCGTACATGAGATCGGCCGCGGCGGGGCGGGGGCCGGAGCCGGGCGTCGTCGCGCCCTCGGCGAGGTTGGGCTGGAGCTGACGCTCGGCGAGCTGGACCATCAGCGCCGCGCGGTCCCGGGCGGCGCGGGCGGTGGCGACGCTCGGGCCGTGGTCGAGGGCGGCGGCGGTGGCGTCGTCGCGGTGCGGGCGATCGGGGAGGCCACCGCCGAGGTGCAGGTGGACGCGGTCGAGCGCGCTCGGCGGGAGGTTCAGGGCCGCGGTGAGGGCGGTCTTGGCGGCGTCGCGGCGGGCGCGAGCGGTGGTCAGGCGGACGGAGAGCGCCTCGTGGCGGATCTCGGCCTGGATGAGGTTGGCGTGGCTGGTGCTGCCGGCGCGGTAGCGGGCGCGCGCGGCGTCGACGACGCGCTCGGACAGGTCGGTGACGTCGGCGAGGATGCCGACCGCGCGCTGCCAGTAGTAGACCTCCTGCCACGCCGCCTCGAAGTCCGCGATTTCGCTGAGGAGCGCGCGCTCGAGCCCGACCCGGGCGAGGGTGACGTCGACATCGACGAGCTGACCCTGGAGGTCGGCGACCCCGCCGAAGGGGAAGCGCTTGGCGAGGTGTGGCTTGACGGCGGGCGTCGTCGCGCCGGTCTTCAGCTCGCCGGCGAAGGCGTCGTACTGGCGGACGAGGTCGTTGAGGGCGCCGACCTGGCCATAGCGCTCGTAGGCCGCGCGGAAGCGCTGGACCGCCTCGGAGACGGCGGGGCTGCGGGCGAGGAAGGCGCGCCGCGCGTCGCCGTGGTCGAGTCGCCGGTCTGCCGGCGTCCAGGCGCCGCGGTAGCCCCCGAGGGCGTCGTCGTCCGCCGTGACCCCGACGACGGCGAGGTCTGCGGCGGTGATCGGGCCGCGGCGGACGGCGTCGGGACCGGCGCCCTTCGGCGTCACTGGCGTGGCGGTAGCGTTCGTCTCGGTGACGGTCGGGGCCGGCGCGGAGGGCGCGGTGGCCAGCGTGCGGCGTGCGGCGCCCTCGGCGAAGGTGCCGTTGGGGTGGTCGGCCAGATCGGAGCGCAGCGACGTCGCGCACGCGGTCAGCACGACCGGCAGGATCACGAGGAGGGTCGCGGACTTCATGGCGCCTCCGGGGCGGCTCCGTCGGGGGCGAGGGTGGCGCCGATGAGCTGCTCGACGCGGACGACGGCCTTGAAGTGGTCGGCGGCGGCGCGCTCCCGGGCCAGGGCGAAGCTGTAATAGACGCCGCGCGCCTCGAGGAAGTCGGTGAAGTGCGCGGCGTCCGCCTGATTCCACTGCTCGGCAGTCTCCATGGCGCGGACGGCCTGCGGCAAGAGCTCCTCGTCGTAGAGCGTGCGCAGGCGGCGGGCGTCACGCTCCTTGAAGACGGCGTCGGCGAGGTCGGCGCGCAGGCGGTCGAGGTGGGCCTTCTTCGTGGCCAGCGCCGCCTCGCGGTCGGCCTTGGCCTCGGAGACCTTGGCGGCGTTGTCGCCGAGCCATATGGGTAGCGACAGGGTGAACATGACGCCGACGGCGTCCTGGCCGCTGTCGGCGACGTCGGGCATCCGCGCCGGGCCGTTGACGAGGTATTGCACGCCGATCCCGAGGTCCGGGAGCCAGCTCGACTGGGCGAGCAGGACTTTGGCGTCGGCGGCGTGGATGCGCTGGTCGAGCTCGCGGAGCTCCTGCTGATGGGTCAGGGCGACGGCGAGCAGCGCGTCCTCGTCCATGGCGACGCTGAGGTCGGGCAGGCCGGCCGGCGGCGTGAGCGGCGCGTGGCGCGGGCGTCCGAGGGTCGCGTTGAGGGCGGCGGCGGTGGCGTCGAGCTGCTCGCTCAGGCGGATCTTGTCATAGCCGAGCTGCGCGAGCTGCGACTGTGCCTTGGAGACGTCGAAGAGCGTGCCGCGGCTGGCGCTGTAGCGGGTCGCGGCGACCTGGGACAGCGCCTTGGCGAGGGCGATGTGCTGGTCGACGATGCGCAAGGCGTGGGCGGCGTAGTAGTAATCGGCCCAGTCGCGCTCGAGGCGCGTGATCTCGTCGCGGACGACGCGGTCGTGGGCGGCACCGGCGGCGCGAGCCAGCGCCGTCGCCGCGTCGTCCCTGGCGAAGAGCTTCGTGGGGAAGGGGATGGCCTGGGTGAGCTGGACGCGGTGCGCGTTGGGGCCGACCCGCGTCTCCACCGGCTCGGGCAGGTAGGTGTAGGTCAGCTGCGGCTGGGGCAGCGTCGACGCTTGGGGCACGCGCTCGATGGCGGCTCGCCAGCGGGCGCGGGAGGCGGCGATGGTCGGGCTCTGGGTGAGGAGCCGCGCGACCAGATCCTTTAGCTGGCCGGACAACGGCGGCGCCTCGGCCTCTCGGGCCTCGGCGTCGGCGTCCGCCTGCTTCAGCGCCTCGACGGTGGTCGCGCCCGGCTCGAGCCACGCCGTGTCACCGACCCAGGTCGGCGCGCTCGCGCAGCCGGCCGCGACGACGCTCGCGGCGGCGATCCAACCGATGACTGTACGTCTCATCCCCACGTGATCCGCTCCTCGTTTGCGGTCGCTGCCCACTCTAGCAATCCGCGTACCAAGGTCGACGACCCTGATCCCGCCTGTGTTGTCGTTGCCCGGAGAGCGTGTCGCCGTCGCGGCAGCGTCGAGCGCTGAAGGCTATTCTCCACGCGCCAGCTTGAATGTAGACATTTCTACAGTCGCTGCTCGCTGCCAACGCGTTCTCGGGACAGGCCCATAGTATCGTTGCAGCGCCGTCGAGGGACCGGGCGGCGGCGTGTGGCACGGAACGTGCGTAGCGTCGCGGTGCGCGGCCGGGGTTCGCCGCGTGGCGGACAGCGCGCGCTCGGAAACGCGTGATTCGCTTCTGCCCGCTGTCGACGAGCGCGACCTGGCCGCGCACGCATCGGGCGCGGGTGATCACGTCACATCACAGGAGAATCAGGATGTCGAATCGGACTTGGAATCGAAGGCTGTCGATCGTCGGGATGGCGCTGGTGGCGAGCGCCACGGTCGCCGCGTGCGCGACGGCGGGGACGCGGCCCGAAGACATGAGCGCCGCCGAACATCGCGACCACGCGGAGATGGAGCGAGCCGAGGCTGCCGACGCCTCCGCCAGCTACGACCCGTTGGCGACGCGGGCGGTGCGGGTCACCGGAGATCCGACCGACTTCTTCACCTACGATGTCGAGATCTACAACCCGACACTGACCTACAAGGACGCGGCGGAGCGCCACCAACGGGCCGCCGAGGAGCACGCCGCCGCCGCCGAGGCGCTCGAGTCGTTCGAAGACGCGCAGTGCCGGCAGCTCCCGCCGCAGGTTCGGGTGGAGTGTCCGCTGCTCGGTCAGGTCCGCGCCGCGCACGACGTCGCCGACGGGGTCGAGGTGACGCTGGCCGAGGGCGTCCCGAAGGAGGCCTTCATGGCCCACGTACAATGCCACCTCGCGTTCTCGCACACCGCCGGACACGAGGGGATGGACGCCTGCCCGCTCTTCCTCCACGGCGTCGAGGCGACCGAGGGCGAGGGCCAGGTCGTTCGCTTCACCGTGGACGACGCCGACGCGGTGCCCGAGCTGCGACGACGCATGGCGACCCACGTCGAGCAATAACGTTGGGTGATATTCTCAGGTCGTGAGCGTTATCCACCACCGATCCGGGCTAAATCACACGGCAATTGGGTCATTTTGCCCGTGGCTTGTCTATTATCACCCGGCGCGACGAGACGAGGAGGCTGAGGTGAACGAGTACCAACATCACCGACACGAGCCCACCATGGGTGGTCCCGGATCGGCGACGTCCACGGCCGTGGACGTCGTGTGCGGGATGACCGTCGACAAGCCCTCCGACCACCGCGTCGAGTGGGCGGGGCGAGTATTCCATTTCTGCTCGGCGCGATGTCGCGAGCGGTTCGACGCCGAGCCGAGCGCCTACCTCGACCGCGCCGCCTCCGGCGTCGAGCCCGGGCGGACCTACACCTGTCCGATGCACCCTGAGGTGCGTCAGACCGGGCCCGGCAGCTGCCCGACCTGCGGGATGGCGCTCGAGCCGCTCGAGCCTCCGCCCGCCCAGAAGATCGAGTACACCTGCCCGATGCACCCGGAGGTCGTCCGCCACGCGCCCGGCAGCTGCCCGAAGTGCGGGATGGCGCTCGAGCCCAAGACCATCATCGCGGACGACGAGGACGACCCCGAGCTGCGCGACATGACTCGGCGCTTCTGGTTCGCCGTCGCGTTCACGGCACCGCTCGTGATCATCTCGATGGGCGCGCTCGTGCCCGGTTTCGGGGACTGGTTGTCGACGCTGATGTCGGCGAAGACTCGGACGTGGGTCGAGCTCGTGTTGGCGGCTCCCGTGTGCCTCTGGGCGGCGTGGCCGTTCTACGGACGCGCGGTGTCGTCGGTCCGGCACCTGAGCCTGAATATGTTCACGTTGATCGGGCTGGGGATCAGCGTGGCGTTCGGCTTCAGCCTGGTGGCCGCGGTGGCTCCCGAGCTGTTTCCGGCGGCCTTCCGTGACGCCGAGGGTCAGGTCGCCGTGTATTTCGAGGCGGCGGCGGTCATTACGACGCTGATCCTGCTCGGACAGGTGCTCGAGCTCCGGGCGCGGAGCCGCACCGGGCAGGCGATCAAGTCGCTCCTCGGGATGCAGGCGAAGACCGCGCGCCGAATCGACGAAGACGGGACGGAGTCCGACGTGGCGCTGAGCTCGGTCGAGGTCGGCGACCGACTGCGGGTGCGTCCCGGCGAGAAGGTCCCGGTCGACGGCGTCGTGCTCGAGGGGAGGAGCGCAGTGGACGAGTCGATGGTCACCGGTGAGCCGATCCCGGTGGACAAGGGCACCGACGACCGCGTGATCGGGTCGACGGTGAACGGCACCGGTGGCTTCGTGATGCGGGCCGACAAGGTCGGCGGGGACACGCTCCTCGCGCGGATCGTCACGATGGTGAGTGAGGCCCAACGGAGCCGCGCGCCGATCCAGAAGCTCGCCGATGTCGTGGCGAGCTGGTTTGTGCCCGCGGTGATCCTGATCGCCATCGCGACCTTCGCGGTCTGGGCCGCCGTGGGGCCCGAGCCGCGCCTGTCCCACGCCCTGGTCAACGCCGTCGCCGTCCTGATCATCGCGTGCCCGTGCGCCCTCGGGTTGGCGACGCCGATGTCGATCATGGTCGCTACCGGCAAGGGCGCGACGCAGGGGATCCTGTTCAAGAACGCCGAGGCCATCGAGGTCCTGCGCGACGTCGATACCCTCGTGGTGGACAAGACCGGTACCCTCACCGAGGGCAAGCCCGAGCTCGTCGACGTGGAGGCCCCGTCGATGAGCAGCCAGGAGCTGCTCGGGCTCGCCGCGAGCCTCGAGCGCGGGAGCGAGCACCCGCTCGCCGCGGCGATCGTGGCTGGAGCCGAAGAGCGCGGAGCGACGCTGTCGGACACCGAGGGCTTCGAGTCGGTGACCGGCCGTGGGGTCCAGGGGAGCGTCGGCGGGCGCGCCGTCGCGCTAGGAAACCGCGCGCTCCTCGACCAGCTCGGCGTGGACCCCGGCGCGCTGGCCGAGCGCGCCGAGATACTCCGGAGCGAGGGCCGCACGGTGATGTTCGTCGTGGTCGACGGGGGCGTCGTGGGGATCCTGGGCGTGGCCGATCCGATCAAGGCGACCACTCACGAAGCGCTCCGGCGGCTCCACGACGAGGGGATCCGGGTCGTGATGCTCACCGGCGACAGCGAGACGACGGCACGAGCGGTCGGGCGCGAGCTCGGCATCGAGGACGTCATCGCCGGCGTGCTGCCCGATCAGAAGGCCGATGTCGTGGCGCGCCTCCAGTCGGAGGGCCGTGTCGTCGCGATGGCGGGCGACGGCGTCAACGACGCGCCCGCGCTGGCGCGTGCCCACGTCGGCATCGCCATGGGCACCGGCACCGACGTCGCGATGGAGACCGCCAGTGTCACGCTGGTGAAGGGTGACCTGCGCGGCATCGCGCGCGCTCGCTGGCTCAGCCGGCGGACCATGAGCAACATCAAGCAGAACCTGTTCTTCGCCTTCGCCTACAACACGGCCGGCATACCGGTCGCCGCCGGTGTCCTGTATCCGGTCTTCGGTCTGCTGCTGAGCCCGATCATCGCCGCTGCCGCCATGAGCCTCAGCTCGGTCTCGGTCATCGGCAACGCGCTCAGGCTCCGCGGCGCGAAGCCATGACGGGCGACGGCCCCCGCCGCCCCCGGCGCCGCGCCGCGGTGGCCGTCGTGACCGGTGCGGTGCTCGGCGTGCTCTTGCTTCACCCGGTGACGATGGCGATCTACTGGGCGGAGTTCCACGCCGAGCTGGCGGGTCGCTGGTCGTCCATCGACCACTTCGTCGGCGACCGCATGGTGGCCTCCTTCACGCCGGGGATGCTCCCGATGACGCTGCTCTTCGCGTTCCTCGGGATGGCGATGGGAGCGCTGCTCGCGATGGTCGATTCACGCCTCGCGCGGACGCGCGCCGCGACCAGACGCCTCGAGCAGGAGCTCGCGCGCGACATCCCGAGGCTCATCGCGACGGACGAGGGCGAGCGTCTCGAGCTGAAGTCCACAGTCCGCTGGGATCTACGTCAGAACAAGGTCAACAAAGCGCTCGCCGGCGCGATCACCAAGACGATCGCGGCCATGGCCAATCACGACGGTGGCAACCTGCTCATCGGGGTAGCCGACGACGGCGCGGTGGTCGGCCTCGAGCACGACTACGCGACCTTGAAACGTCGCGACCGCGACGGCTTCGCTCAGCTGGTGATGACGCTGGTCCGCGAGCAACTCGGGGGTGACGTGTGCCGCCTGGTCCACCTCGTCTTCGCCGAGCTCGAGGGCAAGGACGTGTGCCGAGTCATCATCGACCCCGCGCCCGCGCCGGTCTACCTCGATGCCGGAAACGAGGCTCAGCTGTTCGTCCGGACCGGCAACGCCAGCCGCGCCCTCGACGCCCGCGAGGCAGTGGACTACGTCGGCGCCCGCTGGGGCGGTTTCCGGCGGCCCCGGCGATCGAGATGAGCGTTCTAATCACGTGGCCCGAGCGCGGCCAGACCGCGACCGCTGGCGGCGCTCGTGGGCGTGCACGCATACGCGCCCGGCTTCGCCGCATCGACCGCGCGCCGAGGTCGCGACGGACGCTTCGAGAGCGGCGCGCTTTGTAGCGCGCCTCAGACATCTCGGGCCCATGACAACGAGGAGGAGCAGACATGACGACTCATCCCACCGAGGCCGAGCGCGGGAACGACGCCGGCGTGTTCCGAAGCGTCGTAGCGATCGTGCGCACGTCGGCCGTCGATACGGTCGAGGCCAGGCTACGAGAGATCGGCGTCCCAGGAGTCAGCGTCACGAAGGTCAAAGGCTACGGCGAGTACGCGAACTTCTTCCGGCCGGACTGGAGCTGCCGCCACGCGCGCATCGAGATCTACTGCCGGCGCGAGCGCGCCGACGCCATCGCGATGGCGATCGCCGAGGCGGCGCACACCGGCAACCCGGGCGACGGGCTGGTGGTGGTGTCGCCCGTGGAGTCGATCATGTGGATTCGGACGCGCCGGCCCGCGGCGGCGGATGAGCTCGGCGGGCGCCGCGCGCCGAGCAGCGACGCCGAGTGACGGTTGTTCCCCAGTCGTTCGACGATCTGGAGACAATTCTCCATCTCTGCGCGGCGGTACCGGTCACGGAGAAGTCGGGTTCGGGCGCCGGGAGCTCGGGAGGCGTGGGCCGACAGCGGCGCGTGGAGGGGCGCCAGCTCGGCTGGCACGGGATGTGCTTTGGGACAGGACGTCGCCCGCCGCGCTGCCGGGCGCGAACGAGGTTCGGGCCGCCGCCTCGGAGGCTCGAGCCGCCCTTGCAGCCACAGGAGGACGCGACATGACCCACGGCAAGACTCATCGACCGCGCTATCGCTGGACGCTCGCTTTCGGGATCCTGGCGACGGTTGGGACGGTCGGCCTCACGGCCTGTGCGTCCGCCGGTTCCCGTCCGACCGATATGAGCGCGGACGCGCACTACGCCGCCGCGGCGAGGGAGCGAGCAGCAGCCGCGGCGGCGGCCGCCAAGTTCGATCCCACCGCGACGCGCACCGAACGCATCATCGTCGATCCGCTCGCGGGGGATTACGAGGCGCGGACCTACAACCCGACGGCAGAGTTCCAGGCCGAGGCCGCCGCCCATCGCGAGGCGGCCGCCCAGCACCTCGCTGCGGCTCGCCAGCTCGAGGCAAACGAGGCAAAGCAGTGCGGCGCGCTGCCCGCCGAGGCCCACACCGCCTGTCCGCTGCACGACCAGCTGCGCGCCATCGCGCCGGTCGACGACGGGGTCGAGCTGACGCTCGCTCCCGACGCCTCGGTCGAGGACTTCATGGCCCGGGTGACGTGCCACCTCGCGTTCGCCCAGACCGAGCACTACGAGGGGATGGACGCGTGCCCGCTGTTCCTTCGCGACGTACGAGCGCGCGCGGTCGACGCCCACACCGTCCGCTTCACGGTCGACGACGACGACCTCGTGCCCGAGCTTCGGCGCCGGGTGAGGACCCACCTCGACGAGCCGATGCAGACCGGCCTCCGCTGAAGTAGAGCCCGCGGGGAGCCCGGTCGGTGGGTTCCTCGCGGTCACCGAATCAAGACGTCACGCCATTTCTCCATTCCAGCCCCGGAGAACGCGATGGAAGCCCTCTTCCCCGGCCTCGACGCCGCGCCCAATACACACCCGCTCCTCGTCCACTTCCCCATCGTCCTGAGCCTGATCGCGCTCTTGATGTGGGCGGTCGGTGCGGTGCGACGCCGGGACGATCTCTTCCAGATCGGCACCTGGCTCCTCGCGCTGTCGGTCGGCGCGGCCGCCGCGACGCTCGTCTCGGGCTACCTCGCCGCGGACGGGCTCGGGCACGACGCGCCGGGCCACGAACGCGTACACGAGCACCGGGACATGATGCTCGTCGCCTCTTCGCTCCTGGCCCTGGTCCTGGGCGCCGCGTGGTCTCTGCGGCGACGCGCGAGCCAGTGGCTTCGCTGGACGCTCGTCGCCGGGCTCCTCGCGGCGAACGTCGCGGTCGCCGTGGGCGCCGACCGCGGCGCGCTGTTGGTGTACGGCTATCGCGTGGGGACGCGGGCCACGCCCCCGAGCTCGGGCGAGGGCCCGGGCCACGGTCACCATCACGGCGGCGAGGACGGAGGTGACCACGCGGTCCCTCGCTCCGGCTCCGACGATGACGAGCACAGTCACCACGAGCACTCGCTTTGATCGCGCCGACGATGCAGCGTCCGTCTCGCCGGGCGGCCCGGTGTCGTTCCCCCGAGCGACCCGCCTCGCCCCCCATCGGCCCGAGGGGCGCATCTCGGCCGGACCTCACACACCCGTGGCCGTTGGGTCGTGGCCTACGTGGATCCCCCCGCTCGCCGTGGAGACGGGCCGTCGGACGTCTTGTCTCCACCGTCCCCACGGTGAGCGCGACATGAGCGACATCATGCGGCAGCGGCTCGCGTTCATCCGTCCCCTCGAGATCGGCGCGGTAGCCGCAGGCGGCTGGACGCTGCGCGACGCGAGCTCACCGGCGCCCGGGGAGATCCGCTATGGCTTCGACCGGGCGGGAGGGCGCGTAGAGGTGGTGGTGGTCCGCAAGGACCCCGCTCGCCGTGGCTACGCGACCACATCGCACCACGTCGTGAGCTACCGGTGGGGAGCCAGGCGCCCTCCCGCTGCGGTCGAGGCGCTCGTCGGCGCGGTGGTGCTGCTCGTGCGCGCGAACGAACGCAGGATGGACATCGACGCCACCTGGCTCGAGGTGGACGCGGTCGGGGAGGCGCAGAGCGCGCCAGGGCCCCCGGCCGCCCTGAGCTCCCCCCCGAGCCGCCTCACGGAGCCGACGGCCCTGCTCTCGCGGGCCGCCCTGTACCTCGTGCCCGGGCACCTCGGAGACTCGGGAGATCTCGGTTCACGCGCCCTGCGGATCCTCGCGAGCGTGCGGCACATCGTGGTCGAGGGCGGCATGAGCCAAACCGCGGTGGAGCTCCTGCGGCTCCATGGAATCGACCCGAGCGACAAGGTGTGGATCGAGGCCTGGGACCACGGCGCCGAGCACCCGTCGATCGCGAGCGTGCGCGGCGCGTACGCTCGCGACGAGCCCGTCTGTCTATTCGGCGTGGCGGAGGGCTCGCCGGCGTTCGTGGATCCGGGCTCGGATATCATCGCCGACGCCGAGCGCCTCGGGGTCCCGATTCGCAGCGTTGGTGGAGCGTCATCTCTCGGCGCGGCGCTGATGCGCATCTCCGTCGACCTCCAGGAGTTCATGTTCCTCGGTCGCCTCGAGACTCGCGAGCACCTCGAGCGGATCGCGCGGAACGCCGCGACGGCGCCCGGATTGCCGATCGTGGTGTTCGGGTATGGGCGTCGAGAGTGTCGACCGCTCCTTCCCGAGCTCGTACGAAGCGTCTGGAGCCCGGGTGCGCACGGGTGGATCCTCAGTGACCTGGCGAGCGACCACGAGAGGGTCATCCCCATGACCGACGACTGGGACGACTGGATCGACGCCTACGAATCCCTACGTTACGACGTCCGCATGATCCTCGTTCTCGACCGCCGCGACCCGGGTAAGTGAGCGTGCGCCACCGAAGCCGTTCCCGGTTCGCGACGTCCCGAGACCGAGCGACGCCGACCGCCGGGACCCGACGGGCAGGATCGACGTCAGCGCTGCGCGAGCCGGCGTCTCCCTCAAGCGCCCGCCGTGAGGATCGTCTCTGCCAGGGCGGCGCGGAAAGGCGGGGCCTCTCGGACCGGACCGGATCGTGAGCGGACCGGGGCGCCGGCTCCTCGCGGTCGTCGCCGGAGCGCTCATGATCGCGGCCTGTGACGCCCCCACGAGCGGGTCACTCGACCCGTGGTGCCTGGTCGCGCCGGAGGACGACCAGCGCTGCGACCTCGGCGAGCTGGCCGACCGCTTCGCGCGCTGCATCCGACCACGAACCGGCGCCTGCGCCAGCTGCCACGACGCGACGGCGCCGCCCGCGCTGCTCAAGGCGCCGGGGCCGCCGTGGCTCGACCCGGACGACTCGGACGCCACCGTTCGGCGGGTCCTCGAGCTGGGGTTGATCAGCGCGCGGCAGCCGACCCTCACGAGCCTCTTTCTGCTCAAACCGTCAGGGACGGTCAGCCACACCGGCGGCGTCCACTTCACCCTCGACGGCCCGGACGGCGCCCCGTGGATCACCTTCGTCGAGTGGGCCGCCCCCTGCGTCTCGTCACGGCGCTGACACAGGTCGACCCCGAGCCTGGACCATCTGGCGCGACGAGGCCTCGCCCACAGCGTGAGCGAGGCCTCTCGGTCAAGCCGATCGCGAGGGAGGCGTCGTCAGGGGATCATCTCCGCGGAGCTGCCGCAGCTCGCCATCCGCTGCCCCATGTAGGGGTTGGCGAGGGTAGCGCTCTTCTGGACCCACTTCTTGTAGCCCTTGGCCATCGGGCAGCTGAAGACGTGGAGCCCCTTCGACAGGTCGGGCGACGCGCTCAGCAGCGCGATGAAGTCCCGCGAGGCGTCGCCGAACGCGAGGCGCGCCTCTGCGAGATCGGACGACTTCACCACGCGGCGAGCGGCGTCGGCGATCGCGACGCTGCACTCGGTGGTCGCCGACTCCAGGGCCTTCGCCGCCGAGACGGCCGCGCCGTGGTCGTCGCTGGCGAGGGCGGCGTGCAGCGCCTCGTAGGCGGCGACGACTGGCTTGGAGGCGGACGGCGCGCAGGTCGCGGCCTCGGTGTCGGCCGCGTGGGCCGGCGCTCCGGCCATCGCCCCGTGGTCATGGGCCCCGTGCATGTCGCCGTGCCCCTCGTGACCGCCGTTCATGGCCTCGTGACCGTTGTGCATGGCCTCGTGGCCGTGCATCGCCTCGTGCCCGGCACGCCCTTGCGCGCCGCCTTCGGACGCCATCGCGCCGTGCGCATGCCCGGCCGACTCGACGGCGCCGCTCTCAGGCGCCTCGCTACCGCACGCGGCTGCGCTCATCCCAAACACCAACGACGAAACCAACAGAACGTACCTCATGGCGAACGTGCCTCTCTGCGATGGGGCGACCGCCCCGTGTGGGCTCTCGACGCGGACTGTGCCGCTCATGGGAGGTCACTCAGCACGGTCCGTGCCAGCGCCGCGTTGCGCGACAAAAGGCCCTGTATTGGTTATGGTTTTCACTCCCCGTGCCCAGGGCAGATCGACGCCGAGACGACCGCCGCCGCAGGCTATTCTGCAGCGGTGACGTCGAGGTGTAGACAATCCGACACCCCGAAAACAGCAAGACAACTTTCCACTTCTCGCCGCATAGCGTAATCTTGTTTTACTTTCTTGTGTTCACGGCTTCACCCAACCAATTGAAATCATACAAACGTGTCTCTTGGTACGGGGGTTGCTCTCCGGAGCAGCCTCTCGAAGCAGCGAGCAGCCGATGAACCCGATCAACTCCCTCGTTCGACTCTGTGTCGCCGCCACCGTCGTCGCCGCCGCCGGTAGCGGATGCCTCGACGCGCGCTCCGGTGCCGGGGCCGCCCAGGACGATGTCACGACCTCTCCGCCGGACGACACCACGGCGACCGCGCCCGACGACACGTCGTCCCCCGATCCCGCTCCGGCGTTGGTGGGCGCGCTGCTCGTCGAGCTCGCGCTGCCGAACGCCGGGGATTGCGCAGCCGAGGCGCTGAGCGCGGAGCTCGCCGCGGAGACGCCGGGCGGGGGCGCGGGCGCCTGCCTCGCCGAGGCCTTCGTCGACGGGTGCATCGAGGACCGGACCCGCCAGACCTACGACGCTGCCGGGCGCCCCCTACACAGCTGGTACGAGCTGCTCGATCTCGAGTCGCCGAAGGCGCGCTACGTCTACGGGCCGCCGACGATTCGGCTCAGCCAGCGCTGGACCTACGACGACCGCGGTGACGTCGTCCGCCACACGCGCGCGGACACGCCGGACGCCGCGCCGTACGTGGTCACGGAGACGAGCCGAGACGCCGCGGGCCGTGACGTCGCGGTCGAGGTCCACTGGTACGACCCGGACCCCGGGCTGTTCGGCTCGGATCGCGCCGAGTACTGGACGTATGACGAGCCGACGGGCGAGGTCGCCCGCCACGAGCTCCACGCCGACGGTGAGCTCTACGACGGTGAGGTCACGGTTTTCGACAGGGCGCTCCCGGTCGAGATCCGCAAGCTCGGTCCCGATGGCGCCGAGTGGTTGTGGAAGGACCAGATCTTCGACGCCGACGGGCAGCTCGTCGAGCTGTGGAGCTACTCGCGGGCGGACGTCCTCGCCGCCATCACGCGCTACGAGTACGACGGCGCCGGCGCGCTGCGGCGCTCGGTGAAGAAGCGCATGGACGCGTATCGCTGGGTCGACGTCCACGAGTACGACGCCGCCGGCCGCGAGACCCGCTACACCCAGGACGAAGACGCCGACGGCAAGGTCGAGTACATCCGGGAGGCGGACTACGACGCCGCCGGTCACGCCGTGCGCACCTACACCGGCTACGACATGGACGCCGGCGGCGTGCCGCAGCGCTGGGCCGAGGCGGTCACGACCCGCGACGCCGAGGGCCGCCCGACGACGCTCACTCAGCGCCAACGCAGCTTCAACAACTCACGCACGCCGAAGTACCAGCTCGAGGTCAACGAGACCCGCTACACCTACTCGGACGACGGGACTCGGGTGGTCGTGGCGCGCTTCGACGGCGCCGGAACCCCGCGCGGCACGACCACGACGGTCTACCTGACCGCCGAGCGCGCGTCCGATCAGAAGGTGTCGGAGGCCGAGGACCGCGACGGCGACGGGGTCGACGACCTCCGCCAGGACTGGACCTGGCGCGCGGACGGCCAGCTCGCGCAGCGCCTCGAGGACACCGGCGTGGACGGGGACCTCGACGAGATCGAGCGCTGGATCTACGACGCCGCCGGGCGCCTCGTCCGACACGCCTACGACGACGACGGTGACGGCGTCGCCGACTGGCGGACCGAGCTCCGCTACGCGTGCGGCGGCTACGTCGTCGAGTGAGCGTCCGCCGCGAGGGAGGTGGTCGGCGGCGGTGATTCGTCGGGAGTCGGCGAGATCCGGGGTCGGTCGGTCGGAGGGCTTCGAGCTGGCACAGGATGTGCTTCAGGCCGCGGCGTGAACTTCCACCCTCCAGGAGACCTCCGCATGTCCAAGCGCACCGCACGAACCCTCGGCCTCGTCGTCACCCTCGGGCTGCTCCTCGTGGGCGCCGGCGCCGCCTCGGCCGCGCCGACCGCCGCCAAGGGCGGCCTCGACCCGGTGATCGACGGCTACCTCGCCGTCCACGTCGGGCTCTTCAAGGACGATCTCGCCGCCGCCAAGAAGGCCGGCGCCACCCTCGCCAAGACCGCGAAGGGTCACGCCGACGTCGCCCGCGCCGCCACCGCCATCGCCGAGGCCGAGGACATCGCGGCCGCGCGCGCCGCCTTCGGAGACGCCTCCAAGGCGCTCATCACCCTGGTCGCCGCCGACCCCGACGTCGCCTCGGCGGTCCGCGCCTTCAAGTGCCCGATGGTCAAGGGCTACCAGAAGTGGATCCAGCGCGCCGAAAAGCTCCAGAACCCCTACATGGGCAAGCGCATGCCCAGCTGCGGCACCCACGCCGAGCTCGCGCCGTAGAAGTCGCGCACGCCGACGGCGCCGACGCCCGCCACCGCGCGACGCCGTCGGTCGGTGGAGAGGATTCTCCAACCCCGCCGACAAGGTGTATAGAATTCTACACCCCCGCCGTGAGGCGCCCATGCCCGAGCTCGCCACCTCAGCCAGATCGATCCCGCGCCCCCTCCGCTCCCCCTGGCTCGGCGTCGCGACGCTGCTCATCCTGATCACCGCCGGCCACTACCTGACGGACCCCACCCACGCCGTCGGCCACGACCTCTTCCGCCGCCTCTACTACCTCCCGATCGTCTGGGCCGCGTTCACCGGGGGGCTCCTCGCGGGCCTCGCCACCGCCGTCGTCGCCATCCTCGCGTACGTCCCGCACGCCTTCCTCATGCCGCACCACCTCGACCCCGCCGGCACCACCGACAAGGTCCTCGAGATCGTCCTCTACCTCGGCGTCGGCGCCCTCGCCGGGCTCCTCGTCGACCGCGAGCGCCGAGCACGCCAGCGGGCCGAGCGCGCCCGCCTCGACCGCCTCGCCGCCGAGCAGGACACCGCTCGCCTCCAAGGGCTCGTCCAGCTCACCCGCGGCCTCGCCCACGAGGTCCGTAACCCCCTCGGCAGCATCCACGGAGCCATCGAGATCCTCGCCGGCGCCATCCCCCCGAGCGACCCGACCCACGAGATGGCGACCATCGCCCAGCGCGAGACGACACGCCTCTCACGGGTCCTCGACGACTTCCTCGCCTTCGCGCGCCCCCGCGACCCCGACCTCGCCCCCTTCGATCCGGCCCGCGCCGTCGACCACGTCACCGCCCTCCTCCAGGACGCCGCCCGCGACGCCGACCTCACCCTCGAAGCCCACGCGACCCCCGGCCTCACCTGCGTCGGCGACCTCGACCAGGTCATCCAGGTCCTCGTCAACCTCGTCAAGAACGCCATCCAGGCCACCCCCGCCGGCGGGCGCGTCGACGTCCGCGCCGCCGCCACCCCGAACGGCGCCCGCTTCGAGGTCCGCGACACCGGCCCTGGTATCCCCGCCGAGCTCTCGGCCTCCATCTACGACCCCTACGTGACGACCCGCGACGAGGGCTCCGGCCTCGGCCTCTCCATCGCCGCCCTCCTCGTGAGCCAGCAGGGCGGGCTCCTCGGCCACGACGCCCGCCCCGAGGGCGGCACCGTCTTCCGCTTCGACCTGCCCAGCGGAGCCCCCGATGCCTGATCTCGTCGTCCGCCCCCGCGTCCTCGTCGTCGAGGACGACGCCAGCATGCGCCGCATCCTCGAGTTCAACCTCGTCGAGGAGGGCTTCGACGTCACCCTCGCGACCACCGGCGACGACGCCATCGCCCTCCTCACCGCCGGCCACGAGGACGCCCGCGCCCCCTTCGAGCTCGTCCTCACCGACGTCAAGATGCCCGGCGCCGCCGACGGCCTCGCCGTCCTCCGCGCCGCCAAGCGCTGCCACCCGGACCTCCAGGTCGTCCTCGTCACCGCCTTCGGGACCGTCGACCACGCCATCGAGGCCATGGCCGCCGGCGCCGCGGACTACATCACCAAGCCCTTCCAGCGCGCCGAGCTCAAGGCCCGCGTCCGCCGCGCCCTCGAGCGCGGCGACCTCGCCCGCGAGAACCGCGACCTCCGCCGCCAGGCCGCCGCCGACGCCGACGCCCCCATCATCTCCCACAGCGCCCAGATGACCGAGGTCCTCCGCGTCGTCGACCGCGTCGCCCAGGCCGGCGTCACCGTCCTCCTCACCGGCGAGAGCGGCACCGGCAAGGAGCTCGTCGCCCGCCGCGTCCACCGCGTGAGCCGCCGCAGCGGTCCCTTCGTCCCGGTCAACTGCGCGGCGCTCCCCGCCGCCCTCCTCGAGAGCGAGCTCTTCGGTCACGAGCGCGGCGCCTTCACCGGCGCCGACCGGAGCCGCGTGGGCCGCTTCGAGCAAGCTCAGGGCGGGACCATCATGCTCGACGAGGTCGGCGAGCTCCCCCTCGAGCTCCAGGCCAAGATCCTGCGCGTCCTCGAGGAGCGCGTCATCGATCGCCTCGGCGGCCGCCAGCGCGTCCCCATCGACGTCGCCGTCATCGCCGCGACCAACCGCGATCTCGCGCTCGCCGTTCAGGACGGCACCTTCCGCGAGGACCTCTTCCACCGCCTGAGCGTCATCCCGATCCGGCTCCCCCCGCTCCGCGAGCGCACCGAGGACATCCCGCTGCTCGTCCGCCACTTCCTGAAGACCCTCGGCGCCCCCGAGGTGTCCGTCGCCCCGCGCCTCCTGTCCGAGCTCGAGCGCGCCCCCTGGACCGGCAACGTCCGCGAGCTCAAGAACACCATCTCGCGGATGCTCCTGCTCCGCCGCTCGGAGGTCCTCGACCTGGCCGACCTCGCCCCACCAGGCGCCTCCGGCGACACCGCGTCGCCCCCCCGCTCAGCCGCGACAGGACCCGGAGCGCCCGACGGCCTCCTCGTTCCCGGCGCCCTCGTCCTCCCCGACGCCCCCTTCAGCCTCCCAGAGCTCGAGAAGGAGCTGGTCCTCAAGGCCCTCGCCCGCTTCGACGGCAACCGCTCCGCCGCCGCCCGCTACCTCGGCGTCCCGCGCCACGTGCTCCTCTACCGCCTCACCAAGTACGAAGCAGAGGGCGACGCCTGATCATCCGTCACCGTCCGCAGCACTTCTTGAATTTCCGACCGCTCCCGCAGGGGCAGGGGGCGTTGCGCCCGACCTTCGGCTGCTCGCGACGGAACGGGATCACCGGGGCCGGCTCGCGCCCGAGCTCAGCCTCGAACCCCGCCTCGATCGCCGGTCGATTCGTCTCCACGAACGCCGCCACCGAGTCGCTGTCGGTGACGGCGAACCCACGCTCCTCCAACATCTCCTCGAGGTCTTCGATGTACGGCGTGTCCTCGATCGCCGCGCGTAGCTGGCGGACCACCAGATCGCCGCGCAACGCGGCGGCGGCCTCTGCGCCCACGGGCCAGTCGAAGACGCGGGCGGCGAAGCGATGGAACGCCTCCAGCTCGGCGACGATCGCCTCGGCGTCGTCCCCGTCGCACGGCATGTCCATCGGCGCCGTCATCACCTTCTCCATGGCCTCCTAGACGTTCGCCACGTCGGCCGGGTGCAAGCCCCGGTTGAGCTGGCCCATGAGGAAGTGATCGACCCACCCGGCCGTGAAGCCCTGCCCCTCCGGGGACTCCCGGAAGAACGCGGACAGCCGGTTCGCCCAGGTCTCGATCGACGCGCCATCCCACGCTCCCTCGCGTGGCTCTTCGCCTGCGTCGAGCGCTCCGTCCTCGTCCGGCCGCCCGAACAGCTCCGCCCGGAACTCGAACTGGCGCACCAGACCGAGCCGCGCGAGCCGCTCGAGCTTCCCCCTTAGCGCCGCCGTCGGCTCCTCGAACGGCCCCCCTTCTGCATCTCTGCTGCGCCCCGACCGAGGGAGGCGGCCTCATCAACGTCTGCCTCCCCGAGGCCTGTCGCCCGGTCGACTGCATCCCGCAATAGACCCGGCTACGAGCCTCCATCCTTCGCGGCGCGCTCGGCCTCGAACACCTCGCGCCCGGCCGCGCTCATCAGGCCGATCGCCTTCCGCCGCGGCACGAACGCCCTCAGGATGAAGCTCGCCAGCCGGTTGCCCCGCCCGGGGATCGTCCGGGGCCCCCGCCCCAGCGCCGACAGCGCGTCCTCGGCCACGTCCTCCGGCGCCATCGGCTTCGGCGCCAACCTCGGCAGCCTCTCGGGCGCCCGCCGCCGATACCCCGGCGTCAGCGTCGCCCCGGCGCAGCTCGCCACGACGTCGACCCCGGCCGGCGCCAGCTCGAACCAGAGCCCCTCGGCGAGGGTCGCGCCGAACGCCTTGGTCGCCGCGTAGGTCGCCAGGTGCCCGCCGCCATAGAAGCCCGACAGCGACGACACGAGGACGACGCCGCCCCGCCCCCGAGCCCGCATCGCCCCGCCGAGCGCGTGGACGAGGCCGAGCTGGCTGCCGCAGTTCACCTGCAGCGCCCGCTGATGGACCTCCACCGGCACGTCCAGGAACGGCCCCGGCGCCGACAGCGCCGCGTTGTGCACCAGGAGGCCCACCTCCAGCTCCGCCACCGCCGCGGCGATCCTCGCCGCGCCCTCGTCTGCCGCCAGGTCCGCCACCACGATCCGCGCCTCGACCCCGTGGGTCCCGGTCACCCTCGCCGCGACCTCGCGCAGCGCGCCCTCCCGCCGCGCCACCAGCGCCACGTTCAGCCCCCGCGCGGCCGCCCGCTCGGCGAAGGCCGCCCCGAGCCCCTCGGACGCCCCCGCGACGACCGCCCACGGACCGTAGCGCTCCCGAAACCCGCCCTGCGCTCTTCGCATCTGCACAACCCCTCGTCGGTTCATCCCCGCGACCATCCCACTCCTCGCGGTGATCTGCTACGTTGCACCGGCGACCGCCGCCGAGCGAGGCCTCCGTGAGCGAACACCTGGCCGGGTTCTTCACCCCGTGGATCCTTTGCGCCCTCATCCTGGCGCTCCACCTCGTGCTGCCGGCGCGAAACGTCGCCGGCTACGTCACCGACCCCGAGACCGGCGAGCCGCTCCGCTACCGCCTGAACGGCCTCCTCGTCCTGGCCGTGACCGTCGGCCTCTGGGCCGCGCTCTCCGCCGGCGGCGTCATCCCCTGGGACCTCCTCTGGCGCTGGCGCTGGGAGGGCCTCGCCGGCGCCTGCACCCTCGGGCTCGCCTTCACCCTCCTCATCGTCCTGCGCGCCCCACCGACCGGCAAGCCGCTCCTGGCCGAGCTCTACCTCGGTCGCCTCGACAACCCCCAGGGGCTCGGCGGCCGCGTCGACGCCAAGATGTTCCTCTACCTCTTCGGCGCCGTCCTCCTCGAGCTCAACCTGCTGTCCTTCGCCGCCCATCATCATCTGAGCTTCGCGACCCCGTCCCCGGGCGTGACGCTCCACACCGCCCTCTTCACCTGGTTCGTCCTCGACTACCTCGTCTTCGAGCGCGTTCATCTGTACACCTACGACCTCTTCGCCGAGCGCGTCGGCTTCAAGCTCGGCTGGGGCTGCCTCGTCTTCTACCCGTACTTCTACGCCGTCGGCCTGTGGTCGACCGCCGACCTCTCCGGTGCGCCGCCGACCTGGCTCCTCGTCGTCGCCGCGCTCGTCTTCTTCGTCGGCTGGAGCTTCGCCCGCGGCGCCAACCTCCAGAAGTTCACCTTCAAGGTCGCGCCCGACCGCGTCTTCCTCGGCCTCTTCCGCCCCGAGACCGTCAGCGACGGTGACCGCGCCCTCCTCTGCAGCGGCTTCTGGGCGATCTCGCGCCACGTCAACTACCTCGGGGAGATCCTCATGGCGACCGGCCTCGTCCTCGCCCTCGGCCACCCGCTCGAGCCCTGGCCGTGGCTCTACCCGCTCTACTATCTGGCGCTCCTCCTCCCGCGCGAGCGCGCCGACGACCGCCGCTGCGCCGCCAAGTACGGGCCCCTCTGGGACGCCTATCGCGCCCGCGTCCCCCGGCGCATCGTCCCCGGCCTCTACTGACCCGAGCGTCCGGCTCCATCGCCGCGCTCATCCACCGGTGACCGCGCCGCGTGGACGGCTCGCCGCGGACGCTGCACGATGACCGGTGATTCGACCGCCCGTGAGGTCAGCGCCATGAGTCATACCGACACGATCTCCCCGACCCCCGGGCCGGAAGGAGAGCCCTGGGACTTCGCCGGCTGGGGCCGCTCCGAGCGCGTCACCGACATCGACACCGGCTCGCTCACCGTCCGCCACCTCGACCAGGGGCACAAGCACACCCTCGGGCAGTGGTCGTCGACGGCCATCTGCGGCAACGACATCACCTCGAGCGTCCTCTACGTCTCGGCCCTCTGCATCGGCGCCGCCGGGGTCCTCGCCCCCCTCGCCCTGCTCATCGTCGCGGCCGTCCTCTTCCTCTTCCGCCGCGTCTACGCCGAGGTCGGCGGCGCGCTCCCGCTCAACGGCGGGACGTACACGGTCCTCCTCAACACCGCCAACAAGAAGCTCGCCGCCGGCGCCGCCGCCCTGACGCTCCTGTCCTACATCGCGACCGCCGTCATCAGCGCCGGCGACGCCATGCACTACGCGCACAACCTCTTCGCGGGCCTGAACATCTTCTGGGCGACGGTGGCCCTCCTCGGCTTCTTCGCCATCTTGAACCTCGTCGGCATCACCGAGTCGGCCAAGGTCGCGCTCGCCATCTTCATCTTCCACATGGTGACGCTCACGGTCCTGGTCGTCGCCGTCGGGATCCACCTCGCCTCCCACCCCGAGCAGCTCGGCGCCAACTTCGCCCTGCCCTCGGCCGAGGGCTTCCTCCACGGCCTCTTCTTTGGCTTCGCCGCGGCGATGCTCGGCATCAGCGGCTTCGAGTCCTCCGCCAACTTCATCGAGGAGCAGAAGCGCGGGGTCTTCCCGAAGACCCTCCGCAACATGTGGATCGCGGTCGCCATCTTCAACCCCATCATCGCCTTCCTCGCCCTCGGTTCGCTCCCGATGAGCGAGTTCCACGACGGCGGCCCGACCGATCTCCTGGCGCAGATGGGCGACGTCAGCGTCGGCGGGATGATGCGGACCTGGGTCAGCGTCGACGCGGTCCTCGTCCTGTCCGGCGCCGTCCTGACCTCCTATGTCGGCGTCACCGGCCTCGTCCGCCGGATGGCCCTCGACCGCGTCCTCCCCAGCGTGCTCCTCGCCAAGAACGAGCTCCGCCAGACCAATCACTGGATCATCCTCGGCTTCTTCGCCCTCTGCTGCTCCATCCTGACGGTCACCGAGGGCGAGATCTCCACCCTCGCCGGCGTCTACACCATCAGCTTCCTGTGCGTGATGTCGCTCTTCGCCATCGGCAACATGCTCCTCAAGAAGACCCGCGCCCGCCTCCCCAGCGCCACCCACGCCAGCTGGCCCGTGGTGACCATCGCCCTCTTCGCGGTCCTCGCCGGGCTCGTCGGCAACGTCCTCGCCAAGCCCGAGTACGTGAAGATCTTCGGCGTCTACTTCGCTGCCGCGATGCTCGTCATCGTGCTGATGTTCCTGCGCATCGAGATCCTCAAGCTCGCGCTCTTCGTCTCGCGGTCGATCCTGGACAAGGTCCGCGCCTTCAACGACTGGGTGAACCTCCGCGTCCGCAAGAAGATCGACGACATCAACAGCCAGCGGATGATCTACTTCACCAAGGGCGACTCGCTCCCGATGCTCAACCGCGCGGCCCTCTATGTCCTGCGGAACGAGAACACCAAGAACCTCTCCGTCGTGTTCGTCTACGAGGACGAGGCCGAGATCCCGGACGACCTCGCCGATCACCTCCACACCGTCGATCGCCTCTACCCGCAGCTCCGCATCGACTTCCTCGCGGTGAGGGGCGCCTTCGGCCCCGAGATGATCGAGGCGCTGTCGCGCCGCCTCGACGTCCCCAAGAACTACATGTTCATCGCGACCCCGGGCGACCGCTTCCCCCACGGCATCGACGACCTCGGCGGCGTGCGCCTCATCCTCTGAGCCGCGCCCGCGCGCGCCCCGAGCACCCCACTCTCGGTCGCTCTCCGCCCCGTCCCGACGACGCTCGGGCCGACCGCCGTTGAAACGCCTCCGAGGCCGATGGTAAGACCTCGTCTCCGCCATTCGACCGAGTGGATCCAGCAGACTCCCTTGGAGGACCCGTGAATCAGACGACCGCCGAGCGGCCGCCCCATGCTCCCGACGCCGCGGCGCCGCGCGACGACCGCTACCCCGCCGGCATCCCCTTCATCGTCGGCAACGAGGGCGCCGAGCGCTTCAGCTACTACGGGATGCGCTCGATCCTCGCCATCTACCTCGCCACGCTCCTCGTCGGCGCCGCCGGTGGCACGCTGAGCACCGCCGACGCCAAGGCCGAGGCCACCGAGATCGTCCACCTCTTCTTCGCCGGCGTCTACCTCTTCCCGCTCATCGGCGCGGTCCTCGCCGACCGCCTCCTGGGCAAGTACCGCGTCATCTTCTGGGTCTCGCTCATCTACTGCGCCGGCCACGGTGTGCTCGCCATCGCCGGCCGCTTCGGCGAGTCGGGAGAGTTCGGCGCCGCCCAGTACGCCTTCATGGTCGGCCTCGGGCTCATCGCCGTCGGCTCCGGCGGCATCAAGCCCTGCGTCTCCGCCAACGTCGGCGACCAGTTCTCCAAGAAGAACCAGCACCTGGTCTCACGGATCTTCCAGATCTTCTACTGGATCATCAACTTCGGCTCGTTCCTCTCCACCATCATCACGCCGTGGCTCTACGCCGAGGCCGGCCCCGAAGTGGCCTTCGGCGTCCCCGGCATCCTGATGGGCGTCGCGACCCTCGTCTTCTGGCTCGGGCGCAAGCGCTTCGTGCACGTGCCGCCCAGCCCCGGCGGGAACCTCGGCTTCGTCGACACCATCTCGACGACCCTGCTCTTCACCCCGATCTTCGCCGTCATCATCGGCTACTTCCTGATGAAGCCGGGCTTCCTCCACGCCCTCGAGCTCGCCGGCACCGGCTTCACCTTCGGCGCCTTCCTCGGCCACTACGCGCCGCTCCTCATCCTCACCCCGGCGCTCTTCGCCCTCGGCATCGCGCTCTTCGTCATGCGCCAGCGAAAGCAGCAGGAGAGCGGCTTCCTCGCCGTCCTGGTGTGGTCGTTCATGAACCGCAAGCGCCGCAAGCCCGGTCAGGGCTTCTTCGACCCAGCCCGCGAGGAGTTCGGCCAGGAGGCCGGCGACGGCCCGCCCGCGGTGCTCAAGATCATGCTCGTCTTCTCGATGGTCGTCGTCTTCTGGGCCCTCTTCGACCAGCACGCCTCGACCTGGATCTGGCAGGCCCAGAGCATGGACCTCGGCTTCACCGTCCCGACGACCCTCGGGATCGGCGTCGGCGTCTCGGTCGTCGTGCTCGCCATCTACGGCGGCGTCTGGCTCTTCATGCACTTGTCGAACAAGGACATGCCGCGCCAGTACACCCGCGTCGTGCTGATCGGCATCGTCGCCGGCCTCGTCGCCACCGGCGTCCTCGACCTCATGAACGGGACCACCACCCACCTCGAGCTCGACGCCGCGCAGATCGCCGCGCTGAACCCGCTGATGGTGATGATCCTCATCCCGTTCCTGAACGCCGGCATCTTCAAGCCCCTCGCCAAGCGCGGCATCGTGGTCAAGCCCCTCGTGAAGATGTCCATCGGGATGTTCATGTCCGCCCTCGCCTTCGTCATCGCGGCGCTCGTGCAGGAGAGCATCGAGGCCAGCGGCCCGGGCGAGGTCCACGTCCTGTGGCAGGTCGGCCAGTACCTGGTCATGACGACCGCCGAGGTCCTCATCAGCGTGACCGGCCTCGAGTTCGCCTACACCCAGGCGCCGCCGAAGATGAAGTCGACCATCATGGGCTTCTGGCTCCTCTGCGTGACCGGCGGCAACCTGCTGGTGGCCTTCCTCGCGCCGCTCCAGGAGACCCTCGCCCTCAGCGAGTTCTTCTTCCTCTTCGCCGCCCTCATGGCCGGCGCGGCCGTGATCTTCACCATCATGGCGAAGTTCTACCGCGGTCGCTCCTACCTCCAGGAGGGCTGACCAGGAGGGCCGCCCCTCCGAGGATGTTCGCCATCGCTCGCCTCGGCGTGCCGCTCTTCGCCCTGACCTTCGCCGTCGCCGGCTGCTCCAGCTCCGGCGGCGGCGGAGACACCACCGCGGACTCGCACACGCCGTCGGTCGACACGACCGAGGACGACACGGGCGCCGTGGACACCAGCGCCGGCGACACCGCGGCGAGCACAGGCCTCTCGGTCACCGCCGGCGCCGCCGGCGGGACCACGGTCTCGGGGAGCTACCGGGACGGCGCCGTCGTCGTCCGCGTCGAGGCGTCCGCGGACGGGGCCGGCGCGGTCGCGAGCCTCCACGACGGCGACGACACGCTGCTCGTGACCGCGCGCGTCCTCGGTGCCACCGGCGCCCTGCGCGCCTTCGCGGCGACCGACGAGGCCCGGGCCTTCGCCCGCGGCCTCCTGGGGCTGGGCTGCGTCGTCAACGCCGAGGAGACCGCCCCGGCCCGCGCGGCGCCGACCTCCCCGCCACCGGACCCGATCCGGTGCGCCGGCGCCAGCTTCGCAGGCTGCTGCGGCTTCCTGCCCTGATGACCGGGCTGGCACTTGCGGCGGTTGATAGTGCCATGTCAAACGAGGCGCACGTTGTGTTATTCGCGCGCGACGCGCTGCGTCATGACGCAATGCGGCCTGGCGGAGGCGTCCTGGGTCACCCGAACGGGGGAGTCGGGGCCTCGACGCTGACGCGATAAACCGCGTCGCGGGGGGCGCCGAGAACGACGTTCACGCCTGCCTCGTCGGCCGATATCGTCCCCGCAGCGCGGAGATGTGCGATGAGCAACTCCGATGTGCGCAACCCGCGTGAAGTGGCATATCGGCTTGTCCTCGTTGGGACCCCGTGAGACTCTCACAGGGACGTGCGCCGCTCGCTTCAGGGGATCGAGGCGACGAGGGCGCACAGGAGGACACCATGCGCTGGGTACTCACGATCGGAGCCGCCGCCCTCTCGCTCCTCTCCGCTTGCGATGACGGGAGCGCCGTCGACAGGGCCTCCGGGCTCGGCGCCGACATCGTCATCACCGCGCTCGACGCCGCAGCCGCCGACACGGTCTGGGACATCGAGATCGTCGGCCCGGTCTCCGGCGCCTCCCCGGTCTGGAGGGGACGTGTCCTCTCCCCCGCGGGCCACGGTGTCGCGACCGTGAGCGTTCCCTGTGACGGGGGTGGCGAGAACCGCGCTCGAATCTGGCTCGTCGGCACCTACGCACCGGGCGTTCGAGCGGCCAGGATCGGCGCCTTCTCGCGTGGCCAGGCCAGCGGCGACGGCGCTGTCGACGCCGTGTCGCTGCCCTTCGTGATCCCCACCGCGCCCGTCGTCCGTGACTTCGTCTGCAGCGTCGGCGCACGCCCCCAGGTCGAGCTCGACCTCGTCCTCGCCCGCCCCGCCGCCGACGGCTTCTTCGACCGCGCCGTCACCTTCGGAGACGTCGTCTGCGTCGCCCGCCTCGACTGCTGCGACGACTTCGGGGGCGACGGCTGCGCCGCCGACGGCAGCGAGGACATCGCGCTCCTGCACGACGCCGACGGGAACCCCGGCCGGACGATCGTGCTCGCCTTCGCCTGCGCGGACCGCACCGCTGGCTCGGCGCCGACCCTGTACCTCGACGACGTCACCCTCGACTGCGATCCCGGCGACGGCCTCGACGACGTCGACGTCGCCGTTCGCCCCGGCGTCGGCCCCTCGGGCACCCAGTGCAAGGCCGGCCCCGACGGTCTCTCCCGGTGCGGGGCGATCGCCGAGGCGGACGGCTTCGACGCCGACGCGATCCTGTTCCAGATCGCGAGTTATCGGGGCCTCGGAGAGCTGCGACGCAGCAATGACTCACTGCGGAACGTCTATTGGAATGTCCAGCTCGGTGTTCGGGCTGGCATATCCAAGTGCCAGCTCCGCGCTCGCGCCACGGCGGGCCTCCCGTGGGACGCCGGCGTCGTCGAAGGCGTCGTGGACGCGGGCTTCAACTATCCCCAGGTCGTCTGGGATGTGCCCCTCGGCTCCTGCGGTGAGGAGGTCGCCAGCGCCGACGGCTCGCCCGACGCCTCCGTCCGGGTCGACTACCTGACCGCGGGCTCCGGCGCCTGGGCCTCCTTCGACTACGCCTGGTCGCTGGCCGAAGGCGCGCGGCCCGTCTGCGCCTCGCCGTGCCTCAACGGCGGCGCCTGCGTCGCGCCCGGCGTATGCGCGTGCGACGGCACGGGCTTCTCCGGCCCACGCTGCGAGCGCTGCGGCGAGCTGGGCGTGGCCTGCGCCGACGGCTTCGCGTGTACGCCGTCGGGCGCGTGCGCCAGCCCAAGCACTCACGAGGTCGAGGTCCCGGACGGCGCGGTCTGGATGGGCTGCGACGCCGGGACCGCGGGCTGCGGTGACGACGAGGGGCCGCGTCACTACGTGGCGCTGTCGGCCTTCGCCATCGACGCCCGCGAGGTCACCGCCGCGGCCTATCACGCCTGCGTCGACGCCGGCGCGTGCGATGCTCCGGTCGTGGTGGGCGGCGCCTACGGGACCTACGGCGACCCGGGGCGGAGCGACCACCCGGTGACCTTCGTCAGCTGGGAGCAGGCCGCGAGCTACTGCGCCTGGCCGGACAAGCCCGCCGGCGAGCAGCGCCTCTGCACCGAGGCGGAGTGGGAGCGCGCGGCCCGCGGCGGCTGTGACGGCGCCGGCGCGGACTGCGCGCCGAGCGTGGGCGCCTTCCCGTGGGGCAACGACGCGCCGGACTGCAAGCGGGGCAACTTCTACAGCCTGCCCTCCGCCGGCTACTGCCGCCCGGGGACGTACACCGCGCCGGTGGGCGCGACGCCGCTCGGCGACTCTCGATACGGGGCCTCCGACATGGCGGGCAACGTCGCCGAGTGGGTCGCCGACTGGTACGGTCCCTACGTCGCGGCCTGGGACGCCGACCCGCGCGGACCCAGCGCTGGCACCGAGCGCGTCATCCGAGGCGGCAGCTACACCGAGCTGCCCTCCCGCGTACGCGCCGCGGCGCGGGCCCACGCGCGCCCCGACGCGGCGCTCCACGACGTCGGGTTCCGCTGCTGCCGCTCGCTGCCGCCGGCCGAGGGGCCGTGACGAGCATCAGAAGGGGCGCGCCCGGTAGAGCGCGTCCCGCTCCTCCCAGTACACCGTCCAGCGGTCCCCCTCGCGCAGGATGACCGGCGCGTTCTGGCTCTCCCGGGCGGCCGGGTCGTCGAGGCGGACCGGCCCCCCGACGCGCCGCCCGTCCGGCGCCACCAGCGCCGCGTAGACGGCGTCGCTCCCCCGGTCGTACCAGGTCCCGGCGAAGCGCCGCTCGGCCCCGGTCCCGAAGCGGGTGACGTGCGGGTTGAACATGGTCAGGTTCCGCTGCAGGACGTCGACCGTCGGCTCTCCGCCGCCGGTCGGGTACCAGCGCAGCGCGACCTGGGCCCCGGTCGGCGTGTCGAGGTTGGTGAGGAGCCCGACCCGACCGCCGTCGTCGACGAGCCCGTGGTAGCTCCACAGCGAGCCCGGGACCTCGAGGGTCTCGCGGGTGGCCGCGCCGCCCTCGTCGACCTTCACCAGGTCGACCCGCGTCGCGCCATGCTCGCGGCCGAAGCTCGTCATCACGACGAAGATCCCGCCCTCGCCGCAGGTGAGCCCCTGCGGGAAACCGCCGTTGTTCCGGTTCGGCGTCGGGATGTCGACCGTGTGGCGCTCGCCCGTCGGTCCCCACATGACGCTGACCGAGCCGTAGTCGCCGCGCTGGACGGCGAGGACCGGGCCCATCGGCCCGACGCACAGGCGCGGGTGACGGTCGTTCTTCCGCTGCCCGAGGTCCACCGGTGTCGGCTTGGTCCCGCCGGGAGCCAGCTTCAGGACGTGCAGCGTCGTGTCGCCGCAGATGGACGAGCCGCTGCAGCTCTGGAACGCGGTCAGCGCGCCGGCGCCGTCCGGGAGCGCCGCCAGCGCGCCGCCTTCGGAGCGCGGCGAACGGGGCGTCAGCTCGATCAGGGGGTCGCCGGGGACGCCGTCCTTCAGCCACACCGCGCGGATACGCCAGTCCCAGTGATCCTGCCAGGTCACGAGCGTCTGGCCGCCGACGTGGAGCGCGTCCATCCGAGACATCGAGAAGCGCGTCCCGACCTCGATCCGTTGGGCGTCCGGCCGAACCAGGCGCGGGCCGTCTCGGTCGCCGCTGGCGTCGGCCCCGAGGACCGCGAGCCGGACCGCGAGCCGGCCCTCGGCCACGGTCGCGTAGGCGACGCCGACCTCGCCTCCGCTGGCGGTCAGGGCCACCGAGGCCTCGCCGAAGGGCGCCGTCGTCGGGAGCCCCACCTCGCGTCGCGCGCCGTCGCCATCGAGGCGGACGACGCGGTAGCGGCTCGTCGCCGGGTCGTGGAAGGCGACGACCGGCGCGGGCGCCGACGTCAGGTCGACCGCGTACGGCCCCGCCGGGCCGCGGGCGATCTCCACCGGCTCGTCGCCCTGGCCGGCGAGCCAGAGGATCCACGGGCCGCCGTTGGGATCGTGCTCCTGCACGACGGTCCGCGCAGACCCGGGATCGACGTCCGCCAGCCAGGTCCAGACGCCGCCGGGGCGCTCGGTCTCCTCGGCGTCGCCGGTGGCCTCGCCCCAGGCGATCGCGTGGCGCGCCGTGATCTGCCCACCCTGATCATCGCTCAGCCACCACTCGGCCTCCCAGCGGACCTCGACCGGGGCGTCGGCGCCGGGCTGGAGGATCCACGGCCGCGCGCCGGTGGCCTCGCTGCGCTCGGGGTTCGGGTCCGGCGGCGCGTCGTCCGGCCGGAAGTGGCTCTCGGGGCGGGCGTTGCCTCCCCACCACGCGGCCTTCGCGCCGATCCCGCCGTCGTCGTCGAGCTTCACGGCGCGCGCGTGGAGCCCATCGGTCCACGCGACGACCACGCCCTCGTGGGTCAGGGTGGCTTCGGGGTTCCCGAGCTTCGGACCGGTCGCCAGGACCACCGGCGCCGGGCCCGCGGCTCCCTTCGCGTCCAGCCGCTGCGCCACGATCCGGCGCGCGTCCCCAGAGCCCTCGACCCACACCGCCTGCGAGCCTGCCAGGCGCAGCCCCGCGGCGCCGACCTCGCCGAGGGCCTGCGTCGCGGCCAGGCGCTCGGGGATCGCCGCGTCCTTCGCGACGAAGGCCAGCGCCACCCGCGTCCCGCGCTCTCCATCGCTGGTCCAGCCGACGAGCCACCCCGCCGGCGTCGCGCTGACCACCGGATCGTAGCGGTCCGCGTCGGGCGTCGCGTCTCCCGGAGTCCCGCTCGGCGCCGCGACGGCCGCAGAACCTCGTTCGGCGCTCGGCGCGGCTGGGGCGTCTCCCGGCGTGGCGGGGGGCGGGGCGTCGATCCCCGGTTTCGAGCACGCCCCGAGGGCGAACAGGGCGGCGATGACAGCGAGATGCTTCGGGCGGTTCACGGCGGCTCCTCCGGGCGGGGCCACCGACTCTATCCCCTTGGCCGGCGGCGCGCTCCCCTGCGACGTCCGACACCCACGAACGATCTGCGGCGCAGGCCGGTTTCCCCGCGGCGCCGCGCGACCATCACGGCAGGAAGCCCATCTTGCGCTCGAGACCCCGGGGCGCCGACGGGTCGATGAAGACGCCGCCGAGGGTCATGAAGACCTCCTCGGCGTAGTAGCGACTACCGGCGACGTTGAGGTGCAGCTCGTCCCACAGGAAGCTGTCGAGGGCGGGCTTGTCGAGGGAGCCGAGCATGTCGGCGATCATCAGGCCGTCGTTGTCGGCCATCCGGTCGCGCACCTCGACGAGCTTCGACTCCATCAGCGTCGCGGCCAGCTCCTGGTAGCTGCCGATGTACTGGGCCCACTCGTCGCTCATCGCGTAGTTCGGGTAGAGGAACCACAGGACGTCGGCGTCGGGGGCGACGGTCCGGATGGCCTCGTAGATCGTCACCAGGTTCGTCTCGATGTCGACCAGCTCGGCGTCGAGCTCGTCGAGCAGCTCCAGCGCCTCGTCGACGCTGCCGATGTTGGCCTCGAAGGCCAGGTCCATCAAGTCGTTGCCTCCCAGCGAGAACACGATGACGTCGGCGTCGCCGAGCTCCGGGGAGAGCTTGTTCGCGTAGTTGCCCGTCGTGGGCAGCCAGTCGGTCGTCCGCGACCCCGGGATCGCGATGTTCACGTTGTCGACCGTCGCCAGCGGCGTCAGCATCGTGGTCAGCTGCTCCGGGAACCACGGCGTCGGCCCGTAGTGCGGGATGCTGTCGCCGAAGGTCACCATCTTCACGGCGCCCTCGCCGATCGCCTCGGGCAGGCGCCGGCCGTGGTTGTTGGAGGTCGACTCGCGCTCGACGTCGACCGCGAGCGTGTGCCAGCCGGCCCCGAGCCCCGTGAAGCCGTAGCGGCCCGCGCCGCAGTCCAGCGGGTCGTGGCTGGCGCCGCCCGGGCTCAGGAGCCGGACGCCGGCGCCGGTGAGCGGGGTGTCGTCGCCGCCCTGGGGCTGGTCGTACCAGCTCGTCGAGGCGCCGTTGCCGTCGCTGTAGAGGTAGACGATCACCGCGTCGTCCGGGCAGCTCGGCGGTGCCCCGGTGTCGGCCTCGACCGTGTCGGCGGCGGTCGTGTCGGTGGCCCTCGTGTCGCCGCCGGCGGTGTCCGTCGGCGCGGCGCTGTCCTCTGCGACGGCCGTGTCCTCGCCGACGATCCCGTCGGCCACCGTCACGTCGTCGCTGGCGTCGACCGCGTCCTGGATCGTGGTCCCCGCGGTCCCTCCCGAGGAGTCGCAGGCGGTGAGGGCGAAGACCAACGAGACCGACAGCAGCGCGCTTCTCATGACACGGCCCCTCCATCGAGCCGCGCCCATCATGGACACCCGCGCCCCTCGACGGAAGTCGTTTGTTTTCACAGCGCCGACGGTCGGCCGAGCGGCGCTCCCTCGGCTCGCGGTCGCCCCGACGCTACTTCTTCTTCAGCGCCTTCAAGGCCTTCTCCACCGCCTTCGACGGGCGGACCTTCAGCGAGCGGGTGTAGGCGGCGCGCGCCTGCTGGACCTCGCCGCGCTTCTCGGCGATCTGGCCGATGTTGTACCAGACCGCCCCCTGGAAGTCGGGGTTCTCGTCGAGCCCCGCGGCGTGGTCGAAGTCCCGGGACGCCTCGAGGAGCCGCCCGGCGAGCAGCTTCGCGTAGCCGCGACCCGACCACGCCCGGGCCGCGTCGCGGTCCTTGGCGATGGCGTCGTCGAAGGCGGCGATGGCCTCCGGATACTTCTTGGCCTTCGTGAGCTTGCGGCCCTTGTCGATGAGCTTCTGCGCCTCCGCCGTCGCGCGGCTCCGCTTCGGCGCCCCCGGCACCGGCGCCTCGAAGGCCTTCAGCGCCTTCGCTCGCGCGTCCTCGGTCAAGGTCACGAGGGACCAGCCGACGATCCCGTCGCGCTTCACCGCCGCGGATACGGCGCGCTCGACGTCCGCGGACGGTCGGAACGCCGGGACGAAGGTCGACCACGGGACCGGCGTGTCCTGAAACAGCGTGCAGTTGAACGCCCAGTCCACCTCGGTCGGGTAGATGTGGACCAGGACCGCCGAGAGCTTGCCCTTCACGACCCGGATCTCGATCCCGTCCAGCGAGATGTTGGACGGGTCGGCCCCGTCGACGCACCCCTCCTCCTCGGCGCGCGCGTAGAGCCTCCGGACCGGCTCGGCGTTGGTCGCCTCGGCGTCCGCGAGCAGCGTGTCGGGGACGACCCCGCGCGTCCGGTCGGTGAGGTCCGCGGTGATCGCCGTGTCCTCCTGATAGCCGTGCGCCGCGCCGCACTCGTAGCCCGAGTGCGCGTGGTAGTAGGTCAGATAGCGCCCGGCGCCGCCCTTGAGGGTCGTCTCCTCGTTCCAGATGTCGCCCCAGATCCTGTCGCCGGGCTCGGAGGGCGTCGGATCGACCAGCCACCGCTCGGTGCCGCCCACGAGCCCCACCAGCGCGACCCCCGGCCAGTCCAGCTGGTAGGTCGACTCTTCGTCCGGGTCGTCCGGGTTGCACGCGACCCCGGTTCGCTTCACGTGCTTCCAGCGGACCGCCTCGAGCGCCCCGCTCCCGGCGGTCACCAGCTCGTCCCGCGTCGCGATGACCTTCGCGTCGCCGCCCTCGACGACCACCCAGCTCGTCACGAACCCATCGCCGTCGGCCCGCCACACGAGCACGTCGCTCGCGCTCGCCGCCGGCGCAGCCATCACCACCGCCCCGGCCACCGCCAGCGCCAACCCAAACCGTCGCATCGTCGCCTCCTGGAACCCGTCACGGATACGCGGCGCCCGCGCAGACGTCCACTGACGCCAATCTCACGCGTCCCGGCGGCCGCTCAACACTCGTCGCGGACGACGTCGTCCCGCTCGAGGCGGAGCTCGACGTTCCCGCGCCCGTCGGAGAAGACGAGGTCGCCGCGAATCCGGGCTGTCTCGAGCTTCTTCCGCAGGCGACCGAGGTTGACGTCCCACTTCGCGCGGATCTCCTCGGGCTCCTCGTCGGGCCAGACCTCGCATGCGACGGTCGACCACGGGACCGGGACCCCGAAGCTCGCGAGCTCACTGAGGATCCGCGCCGAGATCCCGGTCAGGACCAGGGCCGGCTCCTCCTCGCGATAGATGTGGGCGCTCTCGTAGCGGGTGACGATCTCGAGCGGCGCCGCCACGGCACCCCTGGCCGTCGTGACGTACTGCCCTTCGGCCTCGAGCGCCATCTCGACGACCTCGAGCGTCACACCGTCGACCTCGACGCTGTCGCCCGGCCGCAGCGTCTGGTCGGCGACCCCGGGCCGCCGGAGCTGCATCCCGTCGGCGCGCATCCACAGGTGGGCGAGGGCGCCGCTGTGAAACCCCGGGCGGAGCTCGCTCTTCGGGCCCCCGAACAGCGAGCAGACGCCGGTCAGGACCCGGACCGAGCGGCCGGCGAGGCGGATCCCGGGCACGCGGTCGGGCAGGGTCACCGCGAGCACCTCGAGGGGCAGCTCGCGCGCCAGGTGGACCACCAGCCCCGGCGTCAGATCGACCGACGCCAGCGCCTTGCCCCGCACCGTGAAGCGACCGCGCAGGGCCAGCAGCTTCAGCGCCGCGCCGCGCAGGCTGACCATGGCGTGCGCCTCGGACACGCGCGGGTCGTCGAGGTGCAGGGCGGCGGACTCGAGGCGGCCGACGAGGTCGCCGTGGCCGAGCTCGACCACCCGGCCATCAGGCGCACGAAAGCGGGCGGTGGGTCGCATCTCGCCGGAGCGTATCACATCCGACCGGCTCCCCACGCCCGCTTCCTCGCGCGTCGCGCTACCGGGCGCGGATCAGAGCGACCAGTCGCACTTGTTCGACGAGCAGCTGTCCCCCGCGTAGCCGGAGACGCTGTTGCCCTTGCAGTCGTACTTGTCCTCGAACGACGCGCGCGCCTTCTTCTTGTTGCTCGAGTCGCAGTCGCCGGGGACGCAGATCTGGGCCTTCTCGCCGCAGCCCTTGACGTTGACGCGGCAGCAGTCGCCCATCGTGGGCGCGAGGACGGCCTCGGCCTCGGCGGGGTCGACGCAGAGCTGCAGGTCGCTCGAGTGGTAGCTGGCGAGGGCGTCCGCGCCGGCGGCCGCGGGCGTGTCGGCGCCGGCGGCGAGCGGGACGAGCAGGAGGGCGGCAGCGGCCGCGCCGAGCAGGGTCTTGGTGAAAGACAGGGTCATGTTCTCTCTCCATCTCAGGCTGGTCGCGCCCGATGGGCGCAAGGGATCGGCCCGGGACCTCCGGGCCGGAGCGGGGCGGGTTCGGCTACTTCGCGGCGCCCTTCTGGGCGGTCACCCATGCCACGAAGGCACAGTTCTTGGAGCCACCGACGGCGGGGTAGGGGCGGCTGTAGCTGACCTCGTCACCGTCGACGGTGAACCAGTGGGCCTGCACGCTGCAGCGTCCGTCGGGGAACATGTGGCCGACGTAGGCCGGAAAGCCGCTGTCGCCGTGCTTGCCGGCGACGAGGGCGACGACCGGGGTGTCGGTCCAGCGGGCGTCCCCCGCGGCCTTCGCCTTCACCGCCGCGAGCGCACCCTTGGCGAGCTTGGACTCGTCTTGGATCGGGCCCTTGATGCGCGTGTACTTCGACATGTAGTCGAGCTGCTGCGTCCAGCTCTTGCGCCAGTTGGTCACGACCGCCTGAGCGCCTTCGGGGGTGCCGCTCTCGTCGGCCACCAGGGCGATCTTCGTGGCCTTGCGCTCGAAGGCGCCGAAGGCCAGCAGCCCCTGATCGTCGCAGGCCGCGACGGTCAGCTCATTGGGCGGGAGCTCGGTCTTCAGCTTGATCGTCGTGCCGTTGGCGACGCGGTCGGTGTGGATGACGAAGCCCGTCTTCTTGGGCTTCTTCTGGCGGGTGCTGATCTCGATGGAGCAGATGTCCTCGCCGGACAGGTTGGTGAACTCGAACTCACCGACGGGCGAGACAGCCGGGGCGTCGCCGCCGGAGCCGCCGCTACCCATCAGCCAGCTGCAGCCGCCGCCGATCGCGCCGGCCGCGAAGGTCCCGAGGGTCGCCAGGGCGAGGGTGGACATGGAAATGCGCATGATGGCCTCCTTCTCTCTGCGTTCTCTTCGTGCTGGTGCGCCGCCGCGTCCGGCTGGGCCGTCGGGCGATGAGATGGCGCGATAGTGAGGGGCAACCTGCCCACGGGTCACGCCCTGACGTCGGGTTGTCAGACCCGTGTTAGGCGCATGGAGAGCGGATCTCCGAGGCCCGACCGGGCGCTCGGTCACGCGCAGCGAGGCGTCAGGGCGTCAGCGGAGGTCGGCGCGGGTCGCGTGGGGGAGGCCGACGCCCCACGAACGCTCGAGCTCGCGCACGAGCGCCCGGGGATCGGCGTCGAGGCCGGTCAGATCCCAGCGCAGCGCGACCCCGTCCCAGCCCACGCTGACGAGCCAGCGCGCCTCCGGCCCGAAGACGACCCCGGAGACCCGCTCGAGGTGCCCGGCGCCGATCATCCGGGGTTCGCCGCCCTCGGGTCCCCACACCCAGACCGTCCCGTCGATCATCCCGGCCGCGATCTGCTCGCCGTCCCGCGAGAGCGCGATCGCCACGACCCGGCCGCCCTCGACGCTGCGCACGCGCTCGCCGCTGGCCACGTCGATGACGTCGACGGCGGACGCCCGCGCCAGGGCGAGCCGCTCGCCGGTCCCATCGAGGGCCAGGGCGAAGGCGAGGGGCGCGTCGTCGACGACCCTCCGCGGGCCGAGGTCGTCGCCCTCGAGCCGCGCCATCTCCACCGCGCCGCGCGACGATAGCCACGCGATCACCCGCCCGTCCGGCGACGCCGTGAGGTCGACGGGGCTGCCGCCATCCGAGGTCCTGATCGTCCAGCTCACCTCGCCGTCGACGACGTGCTGGACGACCTGCCCATAGTTGGCGACCGCGACGCCGCGCGCCGTGCCGACGACCCGGCGGTAGTTGACGCGGAGCGGCACGGGCCGCTCGGGGGCGTCGCCCAGGTCCCAGGTCGCGAGCCGGAAGCGCCCGGGCCAGGCGACCGCGAGCCGCGGGGAGCCCGGGTCGCCGAAGAACGCGGCGGCCTTCGCGACCGCCCGACCGTCGCCGGGCAGTGACGCCGCGAGCGCGCCGGTCGCGACGTCGAAGACGCGTACTTCGCCGTCGCCGTCCGGGAGGGCCACGAGCGCGCCGTCGCGGCTCAGAGCGACCATCGAGATCCCGATCCCCGGGTTCGTCCGATAGGCGTCGGCCGCCGTCGTCCCCGGCGCGCGATAGACCCGCAGCTCGTCGCCGAGGACGAGGAGCGCCAGCCCTTCGGCGTCGACCCGCCACGCGAACGTCCGGGCGCGAATCCGGGGCAGGGCGAGCGTGACCTGCCCCGTGGTGTCGACGAGCGACACTGATCCGCGCTCGTCCCGCGCGGCCAGCCAGCGGTCTCCCGGCGCCCAGGAGACGTGGGTGAGCGCGCGGTCGGTGATGGCGCGCTGCCAGCGGAGCGCGCCGGACTCGGTGTCGATCACGACGAGGTCGCCGTTGGTCGAGCCATAGGCCGCGCGCCGCCCGTGCTCGTCGAGGGCGACGCTCATCGGTCCGTGCCCGGGGCGAAACGGCAGCGGCGGGAGGGGAGAGATGAGCCGCTCTCGCAGGTCCACCCGGTACGCGCGGTGCGCGGGCTCGTCGTAGACGATGCCGACGCGGCCGTCGCCGCTGACGGCGCGGGGCTCGCGGATCGGCCCCTCCATCGTCATGAAGCCGTTGTCCTCCAGCGTCCAGACGCCGAGGTTGTCGTAGCTGTCGACGAGGACCGTCCCGCCGCCGGACCGGGCCCGTCGGACGTCGAGGTTCCGGGGGCGCGGTATGGCGACGCCGATGTCGAGGTCGAGGAGCGCCGGGGTCGACCACATCGGGCCCTCGACCAGGGCCTGTTCGTCCGAGAGGATCTCCACGCCGTCGAGCCGGAGCGGCGCACGCCAACGGAGGGCCAGCGGCGCGGCGTCCCAGAGCGAGGTGGCGTCCGCCTCGACACACAAGAGCAGCGCGCCGGAGGGAGAGAGGCGGGCGTCGAGACACGGCGGGGCGGGGGTGGCGCTCGCGAGCCGCGGTCGGGCCGGTACACCCCAGCGGGCGAGGACCCCGCGGGCCTCGGGAGAGGGACCGCGCAGGAGCGCGTGGGCGGCGAGGAGCTCCGCCTCCGCCCGGGCGTCGTGGCGCGTCGCCTCCTGGGCCCCGCGGACGAGGAGCTCGGCGTAGCTCGCGTCGGCCTCGGAGAGCGCCTCGGCGGTCTGCTGCTCGGCGGAGACGGCGCGGTCCCGCGCCGCCTTGGCGGAGCGCTCGGCCGCCTGGGCGCGGTCGCGCTCGTCGAGGGTCTGGGAGTAGGAGAGGGCGAAGACGACGCCCACGGTGACCATCGCCAACACGATGATCAGGAGCGGCACCCGGAAGGTCCGCGCGAAGCGCTTGACCAGGTCCCAGGCCGAGTAGTCGAAGGCGCGGACGCGGCGGCCGTCGAGGTAGGCCGCGACGTCGTCGGCGAGCTGCTTGGCGTCGGCGTAGCGGCGCTCGGGGTCGCGGCGCAGGGCGTGGTCGATGATGGCGCGGAGCTCGGCCGGGGCGTCGGGGCGGATGTCCTCGGCGCGGGGGATGGGGCCGCGGGCCAGGCGCGCGAAGATCTCGGCGGTCGAGAGCCCGGCGTAGGGGGCCTGGCCGGTCACGATCTCGAACAGGATGGCGCCCAGGCTCCAGACGTCCGAGGTCCGGCCGAGGCGGCCCGCGTGGGCCTGCTCGGGGCTCATGTAGGCCGGCGTGCCGACCCGGGCGCCGGCCATGGTCTGGGCCGCGAGCGCGTCGGGGAGGAGCGGGGCGGCGGCCGGCGCCTCCGCGTCGCCGTCCTCGGCGTCGACCCCGCGGGCGAGGCCCCAGTCGACGATCTGGGTCTCGCCGAACTCGCCGAGCATGACGTTGGCGGGCTTGAGGTCGCGGTGGACGACCCCCATCGCGTGGGCGTAGCCCATCGCCTGGCAGACGGTGAGGAAGTGGCGCAGCAGCGTGCTCTCGTCGAGGTCGCCGTCGGCGAGGGCCGTCGCGAGCGAGCGCCCGCGGATGAGGCGCATGGTGAAGAACGGCCGGCCGTCGGGGGCGCGCCCGGCGTCGTAGACCGGGACGATGCCCGGGTGCTCGAGGTGGGCCGTGATCCAGGCCTCCTGCGCGAGGCGCCGCTCGAGCCCGGCGCCGCCGGCCGTCATCGCCTCCTTGAGCGCGACCTGACGGCGGAGGCGCGCGTCGGTGACCGCCGAGACCTGGCCCATGCCGCCTCGGGCGACGACGTGTCCGTCGCGGTAGCGCACGTCCTCGCGCGCGTCGAAGGGGTGGTCGCCGGTGGGGCCTGGGGCGTGATCATCGGCGTGGCCGCTGAGCGGGAGCCCGTCGAGGTCGATGACGGAGCCGTAGAACGACGGCGCGTCGTCGACGACCGAGCCCTGGAGCGACGACGCGTCGTCCTCGGCGGCGGGCTCGGGTTGGTCTTCCGTGCGCGACATCGGGACCACCGTAGAGCAGCGCGGTCGGAGCGTCGATCTCGGCGCGCGTCGGCCGCCCCGAGGGAACACGGGCGACGCACCTCGCGGGGAGGCGGGTTGCGCTTTTCGTCGACCTCTCCCGTGGCAACTCGGGTCGCGCGGTGCTAGCGTGTTGCCATGCAGCAAAATAATGCCATCGCGCGCGTGTGGCCCTGGCTGGTGTTGGCGGTCGGCCTCGCGGCCTGTGACGCCGAGACCGTGGCGGACGCTCCCGAGTCGCGCGTCGCCATCGACGTCGCGCCGCTGTCCCTGCCGGGGATCGACGACGCCACGTACACGCTGACCGTGATCGCGGGCTCGGACACCGTCTGGTCCCAGACCGTGACCTCGAGCGCGTACGGCGACGGGGCGGGCAGCGTCTCCTACGTCGGCCCCTGCGACGCGTCGGTGGACCCGAACACGGTCCAGCTCGAGCTCGACGAGCTCCGGGCCGACGGCGCGCCGCTCACCGACGGCGTCGACTACAACAACCCCGCGCCCTCGGGGAGCCCCATCGAGCTCGACGTCACCTGTGCCCAGAACGCCGACACGCCGGTGACCTTCGACCTGACCGTCGCGCGCGCCGCCTCCCAGGGCTTCTTCGACATCGGGGTGAACTTCAGCGACATCTTCTGCTCGGCCAAGCTCGACTGCCTCGACGCCGAGGGCAGCGGCGACCTGAAGCTCCTGTTCAACCCGCTGACCGGCGCCCGTGACCTGACCGCGGTCCTCGGCTTCTCGTGCACCGCCGGGCCGGGCTCGTCGACCATCCTGGCCCTCGACCCCGTGACCATCGTCTGCGACAGCGGCGACGCCTTCTTCGTGGACGTGGCCGGCGGGCCGGGCAACCTCAACCCGCCGTTCCCCGGGCCCACGAACGACACGGACCTCATCTTCCAGGCGGCGGTCTTCCGCGGCGCGGAGCTCATCGCCGGCGCCGGAAAGGCCTACTGGAACGTCGCCATCGGGCTGAACAGCGACGCCTTCGACAACCTCGGGGCGTGCGTGATGACCGCGGCCGGCACGGTCTTCGAGGGGACCAGCAGCGACGGCGCGACCCCGGCCGACACGACCTACCCCTTCGTGTCGTGGTACGTCGAGCTCGTCGACGAGGACGGGCTCTACGTCTGTGGCGCCAACGAGCTCAACAACTCGGGCGAGGCGGTCGTCATCGACCAGACCGACGTGCTCGGGCGGCCCTTCTACGCGACGTTCCTGCCCCAGACGACGACGGTCGAGACCCACGCGCCGAGCCCCGACGGGACCAGCGTCGCCTACTGCGAGCCGAGCCTCGTGCCCAGCCACCGATCGACGAGCTGCACGATCTACCCGCTGAACGCCAACACCTCGGTCCTCGGGCACGGCAGCGACTTCAGCCCGAGCGCCGCGCCCAGCGGGAGCGTTCCGGCGGGATTCGACCCCGACTTCGGCTACTTCCTCGGCTTCACGTACCAGGCCGGCGGCGTCGAGGAGACCGTCACCATCAGCCCGAACCCGGGCGCCGACACGACCGTCGACGTCTTCGACACCATCCAGCTCGAGCGCGGCTACGACAGCACGACCGGCGACGCGACCTACGGCTATCACTACGCCTGCGTCAGCGCGGCGGGGACCCCCGGCGACGGCGACGCCGACTGCGTGCCCGCGGCGTACCAGATCGAGGCCTCGTGGCTCCTGGTGGAGAACAACAACCCCGGGACGGCGCCGGTCTACAGCTGCACGCGGCCGAACGAGGCCTTCGTCAGCACCGACTCGGGCTGTAACGGCGGCGGGACCAACGCCGGCGCGGTCGCCTTCATCTTCACCAGCGAGGTCCCCGGGGTCACCGAGGCCGAGACGCTGAAGCTCTGCCTCGTGGGCGGCTCGTACTTCATGTCGAGCACCCCCGATTGCGAGGGGCACACCACCGTCGACACGCTCGGCTACGCCCTCGGCAATTACTGAGCGACGGCCGGTGGCAGCATCTTCGCCACCAGCGCCTCGCACGACCGCTGGTCGAGGTAGCGGGGGACGGCGTAGGTGAAGCGCGCCTCGCGGAGGGCGGCGTCGGCGATGGCCGGCAGGTCGGCGGCGCGGAGGGCGTCGAGGTGCGAGGGGATGCCGAGGGCGGCGTTCAGCGCGCGGATCTCGGAGACGAGCCGCTCGGCGAGCGCGGCGTCGCTGGCGTCGGGCTCACCGATCCCGCAGTGGCGCGCGACGAGCGCGAGGCGGTCGGCCCGGGCCGGGAGTGAGAAGTCGAGCACCCAGGGCAGGGCGATGGCGTTGCCGAGCCCGTGGGGCGTGTGGTAGCGCGCGCCGAAGCCGTGGGAGATGGCGTGGACGTAGCCGACGCCGGCCTGGGTGAAGGCGAAGCCGGCGTCGTAGCTCGCTCGGGCGAGAGCCTGGCGCGCCTCGAGGTTCCGGCCGTCGCGGGCGGCCACCGGCAGCCAGCGGAAGATGGCGCGGGCGGCGTCGAGGGCCCGCGGGGTCGTCCGTGCGAAGGCGTTGTCGGAGATGACCGCCTCGATGGCGTGGGTGAGGGCGTCCATCCCGGTCGCCGCGGTGATGTGGGGCGGGATCCCGGTCATGAGCGTCGGGTCGAGGGCGGCGGCGATCGGCAGCAGCTTGAAGTCGATGGCGGTCAGCTTGAGCTGGCGCTCGGGGTCCGTGACCACCGCGGCGATCGTGACCTCGGAGCCGGTCCCGGCCGTCGTCGGGATGGCGTAGAGCGGCGCGGGTCGGCGCCAGACGCGGAAGAGCCCGGTCATCCGGGCCACGGGCTTCCGGTTGGTGGCGCGGGCGGCGATGAGCTTGGCGGCGTCGAGGGCCGAGCCGCCGCCGACGCCGAGCACGGCGTCACAGCCGGCGGCGACGTACGCCTCGCGGCCGGACTCGATGAGCGCCAGGGTCGGGTCGGGCTCGACGTCGTCGAAGACCGTGACGGTGACGCCGTCGCCGCGGAGCCGGTCGGCGATGGGTGCCACGAGCCCGAGCCGAACCAGGGTGCGGTCGGTGACCAGCAGGACATGGCGGGCGCCCCCGCGGGCGATGGTCCCGCAGAGCTCGAGCGCCGACCCCGGCCCCTCGAGGAGCTCGGGCTCGCGGAACGGGCTCACCCAGGTCGCGAGCTTGAAGGCCTTCATGTAGGCCGCGTAGAGCGCGTGCTCCGGTCGCGAGATCCGCACGGTTCTGTCCTCCTGCGTAGTCGGCCAGAGAGTAGCAGATCGGTGACGGGGCTGGCGCCGCGGCCGGGTGTGATCAGATGGCGGACACAGCTCGCGCGAGGAGCCAGCGCCGGGCAGGGAGCGAGCGCGTGAGCGTGGGCGGTGGGAGAGGAGGAGCGAGCGCGGAGCGGTGCGGTGCGGTGCGGAGCGGTGCGGAGCGGAGCGGTGGGCGTGGGCGAGCGCGGTGCGTGAACGGGGTGCGTTCGCGTGGGCGGAGCGGGAAGCGTTCGCGTGGGCGGAGCGGTGAGGGGGCGAAGGGGCGCGCGCGGAGCGGAGCGGGGTGCGTTCGCGTGAGCGGCGCTCGGTGCGTTTACGTGGGCGGAGCGGGAAGCGTTCGCGTGGGCGGAGCGGTGAGGGGGCGAAGGGGCGCGCGCGAAGCGGAGCGGGGTGCGTTCGCGTGAGCGGCGCTCGGCGCGTTTGCGTGAGCGGCGCAGGGAGCGTTCGCGTGGGCGGCGCGGGGAGCGTTCGCGTGGGCGGAGCGGAGCGGTGACGGATGGCGAAAGTGTTAGAAGGTGGGGTCTGACCCCGCAATCTATCACTTTCGCCTTCACTGGGCGCCGTTGACGCTCCGGGTCAGGAGCGTGACGTTCTCGACCGCGCCGCCGGCGCCGATGGTCGTCAACGTCACGAGCTCGCCCTCGCCCTGGTAGCCGCCGATGTTCGGGGCGAAGACGCAGGTCTCGTCGGACTCGCACAGCAGGTCGTCGTCGCCGATGTCGTCCCCGAGGACCTCGACCGCGTCGCGCAGGAAGGTCTCGCCGATGGGCAGGGTCTGCCACTGCTCGGTCAGCAAGCTCGCGCACTCGTCGGGGCTGGGGGCGCCGGGCAGCGTGCACTCGCCGAAGGCGTGGGTGACGACGTCGTCGCCGGTCGGCGCGCCGTGCGCCCCGAGCAGGGTCGCGTCGCCGGCCGCGAGGCGCAGGTCCACGATCTGGCACTGCTCGCCGTCCTCGCAGTCGGTCTCGCGGACGAGGTGGACGTCGTCGAGCCACGCTGTCGTCGCCGCGCCGCCGTCCGGGACCGCCACGCAGACGACGACGTCGGGGCTCCCGGCGTCGAGCTCGTCCCCGAAGCTGACCCAGCCGTCGACCGGGGAGATCGCGGTCCCGATGACCGCGCCGTCGACCGTGATCTCCAGCGTCGCGCCGGCGTCGCCGACCACGAGGGCCGAGACGAGGACGCCGTTGGCGCCGTGGGGGACGCTGACGCAGGACGTCGAGCCCGCCGCTGGCGAGACGCTGAGGCTGTGGCTCCCGTCGCTGAACTCCGAGCCGACCGCGGCGTCGACGACCCAGGGCTGCGCGGAGTCGTTGGTCCAGCCCGCGGGGACCTGACCATCTTCGAAGGTGTAGACCTCCTGGGCCGAGAACGCCTTGCCCCAGCCGCGCCAGGCGTTGTCGAACCCGAGGCGGTCGCTCAGGGCGGCGTGCGTCGCCTGGCCGCCGGTGGTGATCGTCGTGTTCGTCCCGTCGGACGTCACCTCGCCGACGAACGCGCCCGAGGCGTCGACGTCGCTGACGAGGGTCCCGCCGGCCGGGGCGAAGGCCGCGCTGGCGCACCCGGCGGTGACGTCGCCGCTCGCCGGGTCGTACAGGCAGTCCGCGACGCTGTTGCGGCCGAGCGAGATCACGCCGAAGGACGCGTCGAGGACGGCGCCGGTGTAGAAGCCCAGGATGTTGCCGCTGCTCACGAGCTGGTCGAAGGCGTTGCCGGCGCCGCCGTCGACCTCGACCCCGATGAAGCCGAGGGTGGCCGCGACCGACAGGAGCGTGTTGTCGTCGCTGTCGTAGACGCCGAGGCCGGCGTCGCTCGGCGAGTCTCCAGAGTGGGCGACCGTGGCCCCGAGGACGACGTTGTTCGGCGACTCGACGACGGCGATCCCGTCGTCGTCCGCGCTCGTGACGCTGAGCCCCGCCAGGACGTTGTTGGCCGACTGGTACAGCGCGACGCCGTCGCTGAAGACGTTCGCGACGGTCACGCCGAAGACGCGGTTGTCGCGTGAGCTGTCGAGGATCAGCCCCGCCTCCTCGTTGTCGACGCACCGGACGTCGGTCAGGGTCGCCTCGCTCGTGTAGTCGAAGAGCACGCCGGGGCCGTCGTTGTCCGCCACGGCGATATCGCTCGACGTCCCGCCCACGACGCCCGCGAGCAGGTAGCCGACGTCGGCGTTGCCTTCTGCGGTGACGCCGCTGACCACGGGCGCCGTGCACTCGAACAGCGCGACGCCGGGGTAGTCGTTGCCGGAGCCCTCGACGTCGGTGACGGTCAGCTCCGTGATCGTGTCGAGCTCGACGCCCATCCAGGCGTTGCCGTGGGCCTGGACGTCGCGGATGTCGCACACGTCGCAGTCCAGGATCCACAGGCCGCTGTCGCCGTTGCCGGTCGCGCTGAGGCCGTCGATCACCACGTCGCCGACCACGTCGAGGAAGGCCCCCGGGCTGTCGACGGCGCCGTCGCAGACGACGTCCTCGATGGCGACCCCGAAGACGCCGTCGTGCAGGTAGATCCCGGCGCCGTCGGTGTCCTGGGTGACCACGGCGGACAGGGTCACCCCGCTGCTGGCCTCGATGTCGACGCCCTCGCTCTCGACCCCGGTGACGGTCGTCGCCAGGAGGGTCAGGTCTTCCTCGCCCTGCACCTCGAAGCCGTCGGAGTCCCCGCCCTCGATCGTCACGTCGCTCAGCGTGTTGCGGGCTCCGTCCTCGATGTCGACGCCGTCCTCGCCGACGCTCTCGACGGTCAGCCCGGCGACGACGGTGTCGGCGCAGCCGCCGAGGGTGAGGCCGTCCCCGCCGACCCGCGCGATGTCGATGTCGAAGAGCGTCGTGAAGTCCGACGCGACGAGGAGGAGCCCGGCGTCGGCGGCGTCGCTGACCTCGACGTCCGTGAGCAGGCAGTCGGCCGTGTCGCTGATGAAGAGGGCGGCGTAGCCCTGCGCGCCCCCGGTGACCGTGACGCCGCGCAGGACCGACAGGGTCAGGTCGAACAGCGCCGGTCCCGCGTGGTCGGCGTCCGCGGAGAACGCGCCCTCGAGCCAGGCGAAGGCGACCTCGTCGCTGGCTACGACGGGGGCCGCGCCGAGCGGCCCCATCAGGGTCGTCCCCGGCGGCACGACCAGGGCGACCCGGTCGGCGGCGAGGACGTAGGCGGCGTCCTCGGTGGCGACGTAGACGGTGCCCGGCTCGTCGACGCGGACCTCGCCGTCCCCGTCGGCCGCGGGGGCGGCGACCACGGGGTTGTCCCACCAGATCGTCGCCGCGGTGTGCCCGATGGCGACGTCGTGGCGTGACACGGTCACCGAGCGCGGCGCCCAGCCCAGCGCGTCCGAGTCGAAGTCGAGCAGGTCGGACAGGCGCGCGCCGGCCGCGAGCCCCGTCGAGGTGAAGCGGACCTCGCCGCCGGCGTCGTCGCAGGCCCAGTCGAGGGCGCCAGCGTCGTCCGCGGCGTCGAGGTCGGCGCAGTCGCTGGCGAGGGCGGCGGGGACGACGAAGGTCCGGCGCTCGCCGCCGTGGACGCAGCGCAGGTAGCCGGCGGGCTCGGCGTCCGGGTCGCAGTCGACCGCGGTGTCGTCGGCGGCGGCGTAGTCGTTCCAATCCGGGGCGGTCGGCACGGCGGCGCTGACCGTGGTCGCGGCGCAGCTGACGGTGACGTCGTCGACGTCGGCGCCGTCGATGGTCCCGCTGGCGTTCTCGACGGTGCAGTCCTGGAGCACGCGGTCGCCGGCGTAGACGACGGTGACCTCGTAGCCGGCGTCGTCGGCGTGCGCGGTCTCGAAGGTGAAGGGCCCGGGGGCGTCGACGGTGAGCGTCTCGCCGGTCGCCAGCGAGAGCGTCAGGGCGTCGCCGGCGAACGCGTCGACGGTGCCTCCGACGAGGTACATGGGCGGGCCGCAGGTGAGCTCGAGGGTGACGTCGGCGCCGCTCATGGTGCCGCTGGCGGTGTCGTCGTCGTCCGCGAAGACGCAGCGCTGGATCGGGTCGGTCGGGTGCGCGCCGACGAAGACGCGCCACCCGTCGCCGTCGGGGACCGTGGTCGTGAAGGTCCCGCCGGAGGCGTCGAGGGCGAGGGTGTCGCCGCCGTCGAGGGCGACCGTCAGGCCGTCGCCGAGGAGGTTCGAGACGGTGACGCTCACGGAGAACGGGTGGACGGCGCAGGTGACCTCGAGGTCGTCGACGTCGGCGTCGACGACGGTCCCGGCGCCGTTGTCGACCGTGCAGTCCTGGACCGGTCCCTCGGGCGCGGTCTCGACCACGACGTCATAGGTCGCGCCGGACGGCAGCGCGTTTGGGAACGTGAACGCCCCGTCGTGGCTGAGGGTCAGCGTCTGGCCGAGGCCGTCGGCGAGGACGAGCTCGGTCCCGGTGACGAGGCCGCTGAGCGTCCCGCCGAGGGTGTGCGCGTCGGTGGCGCAGGTGATCGTCACGGCGGCGTCGGCGCCATAGGCCGCGGCCGGCGCGTCGACGGCGCAGGTCTGGGACGGCGACGTCGGCTGGCTGATGATCGTCACGGTGAACGGGACGCCGTCGGCGACGCGGGTCTCGAAGGTCCCGCCGTCGCCGTCGAGGGTGAGCTCCTCGTCGCCGTCGAGAGAGACGACGAGCCCGTCGCCGACGAGCCCGGTGACGCTGACGTCGACCGCCCAGGTGACCAGCTCGCAGCTGACGGCGACGTCGCTGACGTCGTCGGCGCGGATGGTCCCGGTGCCGTTGGCCACGGCGCAGGACTGGGCCGGATCCGTCGGCTGCGCGACGACCGTCACGTCGTAGGCGGTCCCGCGCGCGAGCGGCGTCAGGAAGGCGAAGGCGCCGTCGGCGGTGACGGCGACGGTCCCGCCGGCACCGTCACCGAGCACCAGGGTCGTGCCCTCGACGAGCCCGCTGACGGTGCCGCCCAGGGTCTGCCCGGTCTCTCCCGAGCTGGAGTCGCCGCCACAGGCGCCGACCAGCGCGGAGACGAGGAAGATGGCCGCGACGAGGGCGGGGCGACGACGGGGGTGGGGGAGCATGGTGGATCCTCGCGGGGAGGGGAGCGTCGGTCGGCCGCAGATGCAAGCTGGAGGCCACCCCCGTAACACACGATGATCACTCGTGACAGGGCCTCGCGCCACACCCACCTCGTCCGAGCGTCCGGGCGCTGTCCCGGACGCCACGGTGGTGGCTCCCCGCCTCGCGGTGAAGGTCTCACCGTTCACGCGGCGCCATCCACGGCGCCCGTTGGTCAGGCGCCGAAGCGGGACGGCCCGGGCGTCTCGGGCTCGGGAGCGACCTCCAGCGGACCGCGGTCGGACGCGAGGGCGCAGAGGCCGGACTCCACGAGGTCGAGGAGCAGCCGGATCTCGTCGCGCTCGAGCGCGAGGCCGTGAATGAACCGAGCGCGGATACGCTCGAGCCGCCGTGCGAGGTGTCGTCGAATCATGATCGATCGTTCGGACGGCGGGCGCTTTTCTGGACCCCAAATCGCATCTCAGGCGGACTGCGACGGCTACACACCGGGGTCGGGGCTCGTCGTCACGGTGGGCGTGGAGTGCGGCTACAGCGAGCCGCTGGACTCCTACGCCAAGGTGCTTCCCGGTAGCGCCTGCCTGACCGACTGATGACGCCGCCGCGCTGAACGCGCGCCCAGCGGGGCGGTCGAGTCGAACCGCGGGCCACGTGGCCGGCTGGCGGTCGCCCCGACAGCCCGAACGCTGCTGCCCACGACACGGCTCGGCCTCTCGTGACCGCCTCGGATCACCATGGTCAGTGGGTTCGGGCCGGTCGGGCTCGCCCCCCTGGGGGTACGGCGTCAGCGGGACCTTGCCGAGGGGCCCGTGGAGCACCCTCGGCCGTCATCGCCTGTCGCTCGCCCCGAGGTCGACCAGGTATGGCGCGAGGCGCCGTCGAGACGCCAGCGCCCGAGTCGCCACGACGGAGTCACACCGCGTTCGCGCGACGTCCCAGGAGCTTCGAGTCAGCCGCCCTGGCCGAGCCACGGCGGTCGGTAGGTGACGACCGAGCTCTTGGGCCCGCCGTGGACCAGGATCCTGTTCGGCGCCTTGAACTCGAAGTGGTAGGTGACGCCCTGGTACGGGATGGTGCCGCTCCGCTGGTGGTTCTTCACGCGGTGCTTGACCTCGCCCTTGATGGCCGGCGGGACCGGCGCCTCGTCGGCGCGGCTCTGCTGGTCGGGCAGGTCCACCTTGCCGGGGTCCTTCTTCTTGACGATCTCCGGCATGGAGACGCCGGGGCCGCCACCCGAGACGTCCGGGGGCTCGGCCCCACCGAAGAGCATGCTCTTGACGTGCTCCATGTCCTTGGCGGCGACGGTGTCGGCCATCTCCTGCTGCCACGCGGCGAAGAGGACCGCGCGGATCTGCCGCGCCACCTCGATCTTGGCCTGCTCCTGCCACGAGGGCGCCTTCTGCAGGGCGTCGCGGAACTCGGCCTTGGTGATGTCGGGGTGGTCGGCCTTGGTGACCTGGAAGGCCCGCTCGAACCAGGCCATGCCCGACTTCGAGCCCATCCCGGTGCTCTTGCCGAGGACGCCGTTGACGAAGTGCTGGCCGACCTTCAGCGAGGCGAAGTTCGCGGTGTCGACGAACTTCGGGATCTCCTTGGCGGCGACGACGTTCTTGTAGGCCGCCTTCAGCGTCTCGTAGCCCCCCTCGACGAACAGGAACGGCAGCGCGCCGACCTGGCCGGCCAGCTTGCCGAAGTTGCGCATGCTGGCGACGATCCCCTTCTTGACCAACACCTTGGCCAGCGCCGTGGTGTTCGGCTTGACGTCGATGGACAACGTCAGGCTGACCTCGAAGTTCACGCCGTCGACGGTGACGATGCCGCGCGCCTTACCCTTCGCGGTCGCCGTCAGGAACTTGATGTTCTTGCCGCCCCCCGGGATCGACAGCAGCGTGAACGTGCAGCTCAAGACCGCGTTCTTCCACTCGCCACCCGCGGTCACGGCGACGTTGCCGCCGTTCATCCCGACCTCGCCGGCCGCGTCGGTGAACACCGTGGACCCCCACTTCTTCTTGATCGCGGCGGTCAGCGCGGGCTTCTTGCCGCCGAGGTCGGCGCCCTTGTGGGTGGCGTCCTTGCCCGACTGCTTCTCGCCCGAGTACCCGGCGTTCGAGCCGTCACCGGCCGAGCCGTAGTCGAACTCGTGCTCGTCCGCCCGGCCCTGGGCGTCCTCCTTGCCCTCGGTGTACTTGTAGCCGCCCTTCATGCCGCCGCCCGAGACGCCGACCCCGCCGGTCGTCTCGTCCTCGGGGCGGGTCTTGATCTCCGTGGCCTTGGTGGGCTTGACGTTGGCCGTCACGCTCGGGTTGGCGAGCTTGACGAGCTTCACGTTCATCGAGGCGCTGGGCATCGCGAAGGTGATGGTCAGCCCCTTCGTCGCGCTCAGCGACGCGCCGCCGGTGACCTTCCGCTGGACCGGCGCGCGGCCGGACGCCTTGCGCTGCACCGGCGCGCCGCCGCCTCGCGCCGCCCCCTGGTCGAGGAGCGCCGCCGCCGACTCGCCGCGCACGACCTTGTCGGCCACGGCGTCTGCGTGCTTCTCGTAGGCGTCCCCGGCGCTGCCCACGCCCCCCTTCAGCTGGACGCCCGAGCGCTGCTGCACGATGTGCGCCGCCTCGTGAGCGGCGGTGGACAGGTCGGGCGCCTCGCGGAACGCGACGTGATCCCCGGTGGCGTACGCCTTCGCCCCGAGGGCCTGGGTCGCCTCCGACGCCGGGCCCCCGACGTGGGCCTTCACGGTGGACACGTCGTGGTGTCCGAAGGACGCCTGCACCGCGTCGAGGTGCGGCAGCGCGCCGCCGCTGCCGCGCACGCCGCGTGCGGCGGCCGTGTGCGGGTCGCCGCCGTCCCCTCCAGCGGCGCCGTCCCCCCGGAGCTGGAGCGGGCTCAGCGCCGCCACCTGCTCGTCGTACGACATGCCCCGGAGCTCCGCGTGAGCGGCGCTCTCGGCCGGCGCGTTCCGACCGCGCTCGGCCCCCCGTGGACTCTGATTGGTCTTCCCGCTGCTCGCGGACCCCTGCCTCTCTACGCGCTCTCCCATCGGTTGCCTCGCTTGGGGCTCCCCCACCCCGGCTGGATGGGGCACCTTAGCCCTCATCGGCGGGCGACCGAAGGTTCGGGGGCGTGGAGGAGCCGCTGCTGGAGCGGATCTTCGCGGTCGCGGTCACGCTCTCACCCGGCGACCGGGCGGCCTGGCCGAGGCCCGAGCACGAGTGGCGACCGGCGGCGTTCCCCGGCATGCTCTGGGCGTCGTGATGGTCGGCGCGGATCGAGGGAGGCGGAGGTGGGGCACGGAGACATGTCGGACGTGGAGCGGGAGGTCGTCTCCAAGCTGGACGAGATCGTCGCCTCGCTGCCCGGGAGCGAGGCGTACGTGATGGTCCACCACCCGGCCTACAGCGTCGGTAAGCGGTCCTTCGCCATCGCCGGGATGGACGCCAGCGCGCGCGGGCCCACTGTCTCGATCAACCTGGGCAAGCTGATCCAGCCCGGCCTCCTGGCGGAAGCGCGTTTCACCAAGACTCCCTACATCGGTCAGCACGGCTGGGTGACCGCCCGCGTCGACGCCCTCTCGGCCGGGGAGCTGCGCGAGCTCGTCACCGAGAGCTGGAAGCGGGTCGCGACGAAGAAGCTCCTCCGCCAGTACGACGGCTGACCGCGTCCCTGGGGGACTGATCGGGTCCAGCGCTGGCGGGCAGCAGGCCCTTCCGCGGCGCACGCTCCGTCATCTGGCTCGTTCGCCGTGCCGGAACGCGCCCGGCGGTTGGCCGGCCCAGCGCCGAAACGCCCTCGAGAGCGAGTCGACGTCGGCGTAGCCGAGCAGGAACGCGATGGCGTCGAGATCGAAGCGATGCTCGAGCGCAGCGGTCGCGGACCTCCTGGCCCGCGTCGTCGCGGGGCGAGCTGCCGACGCCGCCTCCCGCAGAGACAGCGGGGCGCGCCGCGGGTCGTTCGGCGGCGCGCCCCTCCGGATCACGGCTCGGCGGGTCGCTACTGCAGGAGCTTGAGCGCGGCCTGGGGCGAGCTGTTCGCCTGGGCGAGCATGGCGACGCCGGCCTGCTGCAGGACCTGGTTTCGCGAGAGCTCCGAGCTCTCCTGGGCGACGTCGACGTCGCGGATCCCGCCCTCGGCCACGCTCAGGTTCTCGATGGTCGTGCCGAGGTTGTCGATGGCCTTGCCCATCTGGTTGACCGTGGCGCCGAGGGTGGCGCGGCGAGTCGCGAGGACGTCGAGGGCGAGGTCGACGGTGTCGATGGCGGCCTGGGCGTTGGCGAGCGAGTCGACCAGCGCGGTGTTGATGCCGAGCGCGGTCGCGTCGGTGTCGGCCATCGCGATGGTGATGCGGTCGTCGGCGGTGTTCCGCGTGCCGACCTGGATGGTGAGGGTCCCCGCCTGACCGGCGGTGCCGTCGAGCAGCTTCTGGCCGTTGTACTCGGCGGAGTTGGAGATGCGGTCGATCTCGCCGGAGAGCGCCACGAACTCGGTCGAGACGTAGGCGCGCTCGGTGTCGGTGAGCCCGTCCGAGGCGGCCTGGACGGCCAGCTCGCGCATCCGGATGAGGGTGTCGGACACCGTCTGCAGGGCGCCGTCGGCGGTCTGCAGCATGGCGACACCCTGGTTGGTGTTCGACATCGCCTGGACGAAGCCTCGCGTCTGAGCGCGCAGGCCCTCGCTGACGGCCAGGCCCGCGGCGTCGTCGCTGGCGCTCATAATGCGCATCCCCGACGACAGCTTTCCGGTTGTGCCGGCCATCGCGCGACCGGTCTTGCCGAGCGCGTTCTGAACAGCGAGCGCGCTGGAGTTCGTGTTGATGAGAAGCGGCACAGCGTTTCCCCGGTCGGAGGTAGTTCGTCGACCGCGTCCCTCCCCGAGCGGGGCGCGGCTGGAGCTTCGAACCGAGCACTCGCTGCCCGGCCTCACCCCTGACAACGGGGCTCGATGACGATCTCCATAAACCTGGATTGACGATTTTCGCTAAAGCGATCCAGCCTTCCTCCGAAGGGCTCGCAACCATTGGCTATTTGGTTACGATCGCTTACACGCCGTTTACAGAGCGCTTGCGTTGCGGTGCAGCATTGTGCGCGACCTCGGCCGCTGGGCGGTCGGCGCGTGTGCATGAACGGGCGCTCAGGCCGGGCGGCTAGAAGTGGGTCTTCGCCTTGGTGCCACTGGCGCCGTAGTCGAGGGTCCCGCCCTTGCGCTTGGTGTCGCTGGAGGCGTCGCCGGGCTGGCTGACCTTCTGGAAGTCGGTCGCGCTCTCTTGGCTGGGCTTGGTCGCGCCCGAGGGTGGCGAGCTCGTGGTGGTCGTCGAGGTCACCGTCGTCTTCTTCGTCGCCTTCGGCTTCGCCTTGGGCGCGCCGCCGCCGGACCTCAGCGCGATGAGCTCCTTGGCCCCCGCGACGTCGTAGTACTCGGTGCTGGAGTGGTCCTTGCCCCAGTAGATCATCCGGAACTCGTTGAAGCCGTTGGCGTCCTGCGCCGAGACGACGATGTCGAAGAAGTCGTTCTCGATGCCCCCGGTGTCGAGGTTCCTGAGGGTGGCGCGGAGCGGGACGTAGGGGCTCATCCGCGCCTGCTCGACGGCGCCCTTGTGCTGCTGCCAGCAGGCCTTGGTGGTGATGACCCACACCGGCGCCGCGCCGGGCACCACGGCGCCGTTGGCGTCGACGGGAGTGTAGCGGTGGATCGCGCGCTGGTCCGGCGGGATCAACGCGTACGCGTTCTGACCGACGGCCTGCTTCAGGTCCGACGTCTTGAGGAGGTTGTCGTGGCTCACGTAGTCGCCGGAGATCTCGAACCACGGCCCGCTGATCCCGAGCCGTGCCGTGCTGGTCGCGCTCGCGCCGCCGCCGTCGGTCTTCGCTGCCCCGTCCTTGTCGCCGTCCTTCTTCTGGACCGGCGCCAGCATCGCCTCGCCCTCGTCGAAGGTCATCCCTTTCAACGTACCCCGCAGTCCGTCCTTGCCGGCGCCGTCCGCTGACGGCGCGGGGGCCGCGCCGAGCGTAGCCTTGCGTTGCACATGAGCGCGCATCTCTCTTCCTCCTGGGCTGGACCGACAGCGTCAGTCTCCGGGAGGCCCCGAGGCGACATCAACATACCCTTTCTTAAGGTTTGTTGGCTGCGCGCGCGTCGAGAACGGCTGGTGAGCCACCGGCCGGATTGTTTCATGCAGCGCAAAAAAACGGATCCGATCCCGACCTCCCTACTGTAACCTGCCGGCGGGCCGGTATTGGGGCCGCGTACGACAGCCACCCGCCTTCGCTGTTGCGATGTCGAGCCCGCCGTCACCCGGGAGCGCTTGTGCCCGCACAGAGCCGTGTCGGAGACAACTCGCAGGTGGGCGCGGACAGCCACGGCTGTCCGGCGTGCCCCCACGCGTGCATCGGGCCGGCGGTGAAGGGCTCTCCCAACGTGTACGTGAACGACCTCCCCGCCGTGCGCTACCAGGACAACGGCCTCCACGCGGCGTGCTGCGGCTCGAACACGTGGGTCGCGGCCAACGGCTCGGACTCGGTCTACATCAACGGCCTGCCGGCGCATCGCGAGGGGGACGACGACGACCACTGCGGCGGCAAGGGCAAGATGGTCGCCGGCAGCCCCAACGTCTTCTCGGGGGGCGGCAAGACCACCAGGACCTACGACTCCAAGCCGCCGAAGCCCGAGGATCCGGTCCCCCACGACAAGAGCTACACCGTCTCCCTCGTCGACGCCCTCGGGCGTAAGCTCGCGTCCGCCGTCGCGCTCGTCCGCTGCCCCCACGAGGAGGACCGCCGGATCACCTTCACCGGCGAGACCACCGTGACCGGCCTCTGCGACGGCGCCTACATCTCGCTCCTGCACCCCTTCGACGAGATCTGGCACCGGGACGCCGAGTAGCCCGCCCCCCAGCCATCGGAGCCCCCCGAGATGACCGCGACAGAGAGGATCGCCCCGCCGCCGCGCCCCGGAAACCTCATCGAGAGGTACCGCGCGACCCACCTGCAGCCCGGCGACGGCGTCTCGACCATCGTGACGATGCCGACCCTCCACAACTGGGTCGAGCAGGTCTACAAGGCGTTCGGGGTCGACTTCCCGACCGGCGCCAACGAGCGGGTGCTGCTGGGGGTACGCGAGTCGTCGCGCAGCGCCGCCGAGGGCCAGGCGGACACCTACGGCTCCGGCAGCCGCCCGGGCGACAGCGGGTCGCTGACGGCGAAGGGCGGCGGCATGGTCGTCGACGGGACGACCGGGTTCAACGACCTCCTCTTTCTGGTGTGGACCACCTCCACCCCCGAGGAGGAGACCTCGGCGCGGGTCTACCGCTGCACCGTCGACCCGGGCGGGACCGAGTCCACGCTGGGGACCCCGTACCTGCTCGAGGGCAAGCTCTACGAGACCGAGCCGTGCACCCACGGCCGGCGCGCCATCCCGGCGCGCCGGATCTACACCGGCGGCTCGGGCTCGGTCCTCCTCGCGCGCGAGCGGACGAAGCGCCACCGCGTGTTCTCCCGGGTCGAGCACGGGCTGGTGCGGAGCGGCGCCGAGCGCGGGAGGTTCATCGAGACCGAGGCGAACGGGACCATCCACATCCACCCGTTCTGGAACGGCTACAACGCCGATCTGCTCGTGAAGAACTGGTCGACCGGCTGCACCGTCCTCGGCCACGACGCCGACTCGAGCGTCTACACCGACTTCAAGTCGCAGATGTCGGCGGCGGCCAACGGCTCCGCGGTCCCTTATCTGGTCGTAGCGTCGAGATACATCCACCTCCCCGACGCGTGGGCGCGCCTCGGCCGCGACGACCCGAAGGCGCTCGAGGACCCCAAGACGGTCCTCAACACGACCGGGCTCGTCCGGGCGCCGGCCGGGTACGGCTACCTCCCGAGCATCCTGGGCGCGTCGTTCGGCTCGGACGTCCTCGCCTTCGCGAGCGCCGTCGAGACGGTCCTCGCCGGCCTCACCAACCCCACGCTGCCGGGGCTGTCGAGCGCCATCGACAGGGTCCTCGACGAGCGCGACGGGTTCGAGGGGCTCCGGACGCCGGACCGCCTCGAGCGCTTCCGCGCCGCCGTCGTGATCGGCGAGCCCGCCAGCCCCGAGGACGCGGCCGGGATCACCACGGTCCTCGCGCCGCTGCCGGGCAACCTGCGCGCCTCGCTGCGGCGAGCCTGCTTCAACACGGTCATCCCCGCGGCCGGCACGCCCCACTGAGCCCGGAGCCGAGCGGCTCAGAACAGCGTCACCACCGGCCGACCGAGCGCCGGTCAGGGGCGGGTCGCGGTGCGCACGTCCGGTTGTCTCGTCGTGTCTTCAGCTGTCGCCCTGCTGTTCCTCATCGCTGTCTGCGTCGCTGTGCGCGAGTCCTTTGGCGGCTTGGAGGGCCTTGCGGCGGACGACGAACATCTGCATCGAGAGGCCGCCGAGGAAGTAGATGAGCCAGCGAGTGTAGTCGCCGGTGCGGTCCACGTCGCGGAGGCTCTCGTAGTAGGCGTCACGGTTCTTGTCGTAGTAGCTCGACAGGTCGAAGAGGTACTTGAAGTCGTAGCCGCGCTGGTAGAGGAGGAGCGTCGAGAGCAGGCGCGCCGTGCGACCGTTGCCGTCCACGAATGGGTGGATCCACACCATGCGGTGCTGGGCGACGCCGGCGACGATGCAGGGGTGGACCCAAGCGTCCGGTTCGCCCGCAAGGACCTTGGCGCGGCGCGGGTAGTCCTTGACCGCCTCGGTCCACGCCATGAGGTCGTCGAGGTGGTCCTCGACCTCGCCCCAGTGCGGCGGCTGATGGTGGACCACGACCTCGCCCTCGTCGCGGTCGCCGACGCTGACCTCTTCGCGCCGGAGCTGACCCGCGAAGCGCTGGCCGCCGCGCACGCCGTCGACGAGGAGGCGGTGGAGGTTCTGGACGTCGGCGCGGCGGACGCTGTAGTCGCGCTGCCCGCGCAGATCGTCGATGGCGTCGAAGGCGTGCAGGTAGTTGACGAACTCCTGCTCGCTCGCACGGAGGGCGCCCGAGGTCTTCCCCTCGGCCAGCGTGAACGCCTCCTCGTAGCTGAGCGTGCTGCCCTCGATGCGCAGGCTCGCCAACGCGTCGCGCACCCGCGCCTCGTGGCGCAGCTTGTCCAGCCACTCGGCCTGCGTCTCCACGGCCGCCAGGAACCCGGCGGTCTGGTCGATGACCTTCAGCTGTCGGAGCATCAGCGGTGTGATCGTGAACGTGGGGGTGAATGCGGGCATCGGACCTCTCGTTGGAACGCGGCGGATCAGAGCACGCCCATCGAGCCGCGTGCAACCCGAGGTGCCGGCCCGTCGCTGCTCCGCTATCCTCATCTCGCCGGGGAGCTGCCGAGCCATGACACGCCGGAAGCGGCCCCGCTGACCGGGAGGAGACATGGACGAGATCGGAGCGCGCTGGTTTGCCTACGTGCGTCACGCCGAGTACGCGAAGATCGCCGGCGGTGGCCGCCGCAACGACGGTCGACCGCTGACCGAGCTCGGCGTCACGCAGGCGCGTGCTGCGGGCGACTTCCTGGCTGACGTGATCCGCCGACACGGCCTCCGCGTGGCAGAGGTCGTCACCACCGCCACCCAGCGGACCCAGCAGACTGCGGACGTCATCCTCACGCGCGTCGACGCCTCGCCGCCAGCGCGCCGCGAAGCGTCTATCGGACGGGGTGGGGACGTGGCGGACCGGATGGCGCTCTGGACCGCCGACCTCCGAGCCGGCGAGCTCCTCCTGATCGTGGGCCACGGCCCCTCGCTCTCCGCGGTCCTCGACCTCGTCGGCCTCCGCACCAGCGCCCTCGGGAGCCTTCACGGAGCGGTCGCCGTGGGGCGGCGCGACGGCGAGGGATGGAGTCGAATGGCGTTCTTCCCAGAGAAGTAGAGTTCCGCCGCAGCCGGCGGCGCATCCGTTTCACCTCTATTCTCCGTCGGAACCGTTGGGAGTCGCTGGCTGAGTTGGCGGCTCGGCGTGGCGCGTCAGCCAGGCCTTCCCCGTGGGCGTCAGGCGGTATCTCTGATTGCGGCTCCGCGGCTTGTCGGGGATCGTGCGCGCGACCAGGCCGACCTCGAGAGCCGGGGTCAGGTAGTTGTACAGGAAGGTCGGGCGGTGTCGCAGCCCCAGTGCCGTCATCAGGTCGCTCGCGGCGACAGGCTCGGGCTGCTGTCCGAGGCTGTGAAGCAGCGAAGCGACTTGTTCGGTGACTTGTTCGGTGACTTGTTCGGTGTCGCCCCCAGCATGTCGTGTCCCGGTGTGCTCCATAGCCAGCGCCGGATGAACCGGTAGCGTCACGGAGAAGTAGCTGTGATCGTCGTCGAACTCGAACGTCGGCGCCGGCGAGCCGTTGTCCCGCATGGCTCGCAGGATCTTGGGGATTCCGGTGCCTCGACCTTCGGTCAGGTCGAGCTCCTTGAGGAGCTCGCCGATGCGGCGGTTTCGGTACCGGCGGGCGAGGGCTCGCCCCTTGCGGAGCGTCTCGAGCCTCACGGACCGGTCGGGTCCGGGGTAGCTCAGTATCGTGATCGCCTCGCGCTCGATGCGCACCTCGACCGGTTCGCGTAGCTCGTAGCTGCGGTGATAGACCGCGTTGACCAGCGACTCTTCGATCGCGACGAACGGGAAGTTGGCGACGCGCGTGGACTCGGGTCGGTCGGGATGCTTGATGACCGTCTCGTTCAGAAAGCCCCGCTCGATGTAGCCGAGCGCGTCTCGGACCATGCGATCGAGCGGCCCGCGAAAGGTCTTCTCAGTGAATTGGTCGCCACCCGGCCCATCGGGAAACCAGACGACGTCGATCTGGGTGCCTGGGAAGAACCTCCAGGGCTCGGGGTGGAAGAACATGAGCCCGACGTTGAGCGGAAACGGCGCCTCGGTCGTGCCAGCGACGACGTGCATCGCCCTTCCGAGCTCGACGACGGGCGTCTCGGCCGCGTCCGCGCCGAGGTCGCTCCCGACGGCGCCGAGGTAGGCGGCCATCAAGTCGCGCGAGAGGTCATCGACGCTCGCCTGTAGGTTCATTCGGTCGTCGAAGGGGACCGTGGCGGCCAACCCGAGCAGCTCGGTCTCGTCGGCGCCGCGCGCGCGGGTCGTACTGGAACCCTTGCGGATGAACCACGCGTGGTCGCGCTTGTCCGAGCTCAGCGAGGTGCGGGCGCGGTAGGGCCTGCTCTGACCGCCCGGTGCCCAGAGCACCAGGATTTGGCGACCGTCGATCACGTGAGGCACCACGACCGGGTGGTACGGCGGCTGGATGGCGCTGTGTCCGAGGTTGAGGAGCTCTTTCTGGATGCGGTCGATGCGGCTCGGGTCGACGCCTGCCGGTGGTAGTACCGGGCGTCCATCTCGTTCGGCGACACCGAGTATGACGTAGCCACCACCCAGGTTGTGGAAGTCGTTCGCGAAGGCGCACAGCGTGTGCAGCACGTCGAGCGGGTTCCAACCGGCCTTCAGCTCGAGCCGCTCCCACTCCACCGCGTGGCCGTGGAGGAGCCCATCGACATCGATAGGGAGCGCCGACTTCATCCCAGCTCGAGCACCGTCGCGACGAGCTCGAGCTGCCACCGCATCAGCGGCAGCTTCGTCAACGTGGCGGCGAAGGCGGGCATCGGACCTCCGGTTGGGACGCGACGGATCAGAGCACGCCTCCTACCGAGCGCGCAACCCGTGGAGATCATGATGCGCCGCCAGGGTCGAGGGGCTGCGGTTCGAGTGCCTGTGCGGCCGGCGTTCTTGCCGCAGGAGCGGCGCCCAGGTCGGGCTCGCGCCGTGATGGAGCGCGTGGCCACGGGGTCAAGCGTCAGGGGCGAGGTCGGGGTTGTTCACGGGGCGCGCCTTGGCCCGGTCGGGGCCGAACCAGACGATCGCGGTCGCGCTTCCGTCACCGTCGCTGGTGACCGGCCCGAAGAGCGCGAGCGTCGCGTCGGCGGGGGCGCAGCTGTAGACGACCGGCTGCTCGGAGCTGTGTTTCTTGCCACGTCTCCGAAGTTCCAGGACGCCGTCTGCCCCCTCGTCCAGCAGGTACGGTTTCCGAGGGCGGAAGGACCTGGCGAACGCGCTATCGTCGGCCGGCCGATTCTCCCAGGCGACGATGGCCAAGCCCACCCTCCGGCCTGCGCGCTCGTCGGCGTAGATGCGCTGAAGCGGGAGGTTGCGCGTCGTCGCGATGAGCCCCGAGTCATCGACACGAAGCCCTGCGACTTCTGAAGGAGTCGGTACGTCGGACATCGACTCGAGCAGGTCTTCGGGCGTCCAGTCGGCGCTGGCCGCGTGCAGGTGTCTACGCTCGAACTCCCAGACGAGTCGGCGCACGTCCCGTGTCGCCAGCACGGTTCGCGGGCCTCCCCTTGCGCGCTCGGCGTTCTGCTCCAGCTTGGTGAGGATGTGGCTCACCCACTCCGCGACGCCATTCAGGTCACGCGCGAGCGTGTCGAGGTCGCGCTCCCGAAGCGCGAGGAATAGCCGTGACACGCGCCAGTCACGCGGATCTGGCGAATCGTCATCGTCGATCCACACATCCGCGACGCATGGCGACTGTTGCGCCTCGTCGCCGGGACCGCCCCACTGCGACAGCGTCTCGTCGGGCGCAGTGCATCGGTCGGCGATTCGGAGGACCAGCGCCGAGAGGAACTGGGGTACGTCGGCGACGCGAAGCCCGCGAGCCGAGAACCCGAGTCGCGGAAGGTCGCTCTTCTCCGCGAGCACGCCCACGAGCCGTGGTTTCTCGAGGTTGCCATCGGTGGCGATGGCGGCCGAGGCCGACGGATCGATGTGTAGGAGAGCTGCGACGCCGGCCTTCTTTCGCAGGTGCTCGGCCCCATGACGAGGCGCCCTGCGCGCGATGTCGACGCCCAGTAGCCAGCGGGGGGGAGCTTCACCATCCCGTCTCGCCCCGGCGGTGACGTACCACGCAGTGTCGAGATCGTCCGTACTCCCTATCGCCATGTGCCACGGCGTGACCTTCACCTCCTTCTTCTTTCGACCTGGGTTCTTTGTCCTCTCGATGCGTCGGCCGTCCCGAGTCACCGGAAGCTCAGCACCCAGCGACACCCCGCGACCACCCATCGAGGCGGCGGACTTCAGGCCCAACCCGCTCGAGGCGACGCCGCGGAGTGACTCGAGCCACATGGACCGGGCGAGGTTCTCGACCTGTGCGTAACCGGTGCCGCCGCCTTCGATGGGGACGTCCCCCAGCGAACGTTGCAGCAGCTCGGCCTCGTTGCGGATCATCTCGAGGAACTGTCGTTGGAAGCCGTTCCACAGCGCCGCCTGGGTCGAGACGAGCGTCCCCACCGATTGCCGCATGGCAAGGCCGAGGCCACCCGTCTCCGGCACGTACTCATCGATCGGCGCGACCGCATCTCCTCGGCCTCGCGCCCTGACCCGGGCCACCGAGCTCGCGCGCCGCACGAAGCTCTGGAGGGACGACAGGGCGCCGCCGCTCGCGCCCGCGATGTGGTCGGCTCCCAGCTGTCCCGCCAGATGCTCGAGCTTCAGGCTGAGCGGCACGGACATCCTGCGCGCCAGGATCCGGTTGAGCGTCGGGCAGCCGGGCAAGCGCTCGTCGATCAGGCGCAGCACCAGGTCTTCCTCGTTCCCTGGGCTCAGCCTGACCTGAAGGCAGTCGCCGCGAACGAGCCACAGGCTGTCGAGGCGTGCCCGCCCCATGACCAGGTCCGGCCGCGCGCTGAAGAAGCTGCCGACCTCGCTGATCAGGCTCGCCGCCTGCATCGCGACGAACGCGACGACGTCGGTCGGGAGGTACTTCTCCGTCACCTCCCGCAACAGCGCCTCGATCGCCTGGAGCCCTGCGCCCCCGGTGGCGCCCTGCGCTCCGCTCCCTCCGAGCGCGACCGCGTTCATCTCGCTCGCGTTCACGAGCAGCCGCGCCCCCGGTGGGACCGCGGTGCTCAGGTGCAAGGTGACCTCGGACCCGAGCTCGGCGAGCACACGCGAGATGTCGTGCTGCTTGAACGCCCGAACGGCGTCGCGACCGTAGACGGGCTGCGGCTCCAGGAGGCGCTTGGCGGGGTTCCACGCGAGGATCTGCCACTGGTCGCGGTTCTCGTGGTGTAGCTCTGCGAAGAGGCGCTGCGCGATCGTCGTCTTCCCCGTGCCATAGGGGCCCACGAGGCACACGAGGTGACTGTGGGTGGCGTCTTCCGACACCTCGGCGGCGAAGCGTTCGGCCAGATCTTCGAGGCGTGCCGGCTCCCAGCGGGCTCGGACATCGGGCAGCTCGCAGCACGTGTATCGGACCTCGGTGTCGATGAACGCGTCGGCGTCGACGAGCCCCGTCGTTCGCCAGGCCTCGAGGTGTTGGTTCAGGCGTCGCCGCTGGTCTGCCAGGCTGGGGATGGGCGTCGTGTCGTTCGCGACACCGCCATGGGCGAGCGCAGTGGCGCTCCCACCCACCGGCCCATCCTGACCGTTCGACCGTTCGACGTGGATGTGCGTGTATTGCTCCCAGAGCGCGACTGCGCCGCGTTCGTCGCTGCGGATCGGTGTCGGCGACGCATACACCGGCTTTGGAACGTGCTGGCCGAGATGCCGCCTGATTCTCGCGAAGAGCGTCGCGTCATCGTCCGTGGCCTGTGCGGAGACGAGGCCGTCATATAGCAGCTTCGCCGCCACGAAGACGTACAGCGCGAGCGCCCGATGGAGCCGCTTTCGGTCGCCGGCGCCTCCACCGAAGAGCGCACGGTCGAGGTTCGTCGCCGCCGACTCCGCGTTGTCCGTTCGGAGCAACGCCAGTGTGCGCGGGCCTTCGGGGGTAGAGGAACCCGAGTTGACCGCCAGATTGACGATGAAGCGGGGCTCGCACAGCCCCGCGAGGAGCATGAGCGCGGGCTCGCGGACCCCCTCGGGGAGCCGCCCGACGGTGCGTATCAACGCGCCTGCGATATGTCGCGAGGAGCCGTCCGCGCGAGCCACGGTCTTGAACTGGAGTGAGGCCCATCCAAGGCGATACGGCGAGCCGTCTTCACGGAGGCCGCGCAGCACAGCGGCCAGCTCGCCCAGTCCCTCGACGGCGTGGCCGTCTCCATCGAGCTGGGCGAGCTCCCACACGACCGCGCCCCACGCCCGGTGCCGCAGGTCGGCCGGCGTGCTCTTCCCGGCGAAGAGGTCGTGCAGGGCTGGATGCAGGTCGCTCTTCTGCGCAATCTGGGGGCATGTCTCGTCCGTCGCGATGAGGAGGCGGGCGAACGCTGTGAACAGCCCGGACTCGTCCTGGTTGACGGTCTCGCCTGTGTTGTCATCGAGGTCGTCACCATCGCTATCGTCGACGTCATCGGCTCCTCGAGCTTCGGCGAGGCGAGCGCGGATGTTGTCCACCGTCGCTCGTTGAGGCGTGACCTTCCTGTTGAGCCAGTCGCTCATCTGGGGCGGCGTCGCCCCGACCGCACGCGCGAGCGCGGCCCGGCTCGGGAACTTGCCCGAGCGGACGAGCCCATCCAGATGCCGAACAAGCTCTTCCGGAGTGTCTGTTGCGCCCACGATCTTCTCCTCGCACCGGCGGTCGTTCCAGGCCCACACCACGTCCTTGTGATCATGGACGTCAGGGGGTTCCGCGACCCATCATCCGGTCTGGCGGGGACCCATCAGCATCCAGGCGACTCTCGCGGCGGTCGGTCCGAAACCCTTCACGTCTGTCAGGGTGGCCGCGAAGGCCGCCTCGTCGCGGTCTGAAACGGCGGCGGCGAGCGGGTCGAGCTCGCCCGAAACCGCCGCCTCGAGCAGGCTCACGAGCCGCGGAGCGATGATGTAGGTGATGCCGCCCCGATCATAGCCGGCCGCTTTGAGCGCATTGCCAACTTCCTCTGCGGTGCTCCCCACCACCTGCGTCGGGTCGGTCAGGCCGGCAGCCTGGAGCGACCCTCGCAAGGCCCACGCCTTCTCCAGCCGGTAGTTGTACGTGGCGAGCGTCGCTACAACGAGATCGGTCAGCTGTTCATCGTCCAGTTTCATAGTTCTGCCGTGTGTCGAAAGGTAGCCGTGTTCCAGTACCCGAAGCCATAGGTGTGAGTACCAGTGGCCGCGAGGCTTCGGACAGCGCGATGACAGGGTCGTCGGGTTTCTCGGTCTTCACGTCGGTCACTGGTCTAGCGCAGCACTTCGACCAATTCCGCCACGATGCGGAGGTCGCCCTCGGCCAGGTTCTCCAGCACGATGGGCTTCTTGAACTGCGGGTCGCTGGATGATGGCCGCAGCGTGATCCGCACGCCGCCGTCGTCGAGCACCTCGCGCTTGTAGAACTTCACGGTGAACTGCCCGAGGTCGTCATCATGAATCTCGTTGTGCCGGGCGAGAACGATCTCGCCTCGGCCATCTGCGCCGTGCTCGAGGTTGAACACGCACCAGGAACCATTGGGGATCCGCTTGTTCATGGACTCGCCGACGACCTGGGCGACGAACAGGCCCAGGCGAGGTCGGGAGTCGCCGCGGTAGGCGGCCCACTCGTAGCTCTCGGGCTGCTCGATCTCGCCCTGCTGGGGCACCGCGTCCACCGCTTGCTCGTCGCCGAACCGGCCCGCGGCGATCTTGAGGTCGGCGTACAGGGGCACGCAGTTCTCGAAGGGCCTGATCTCCGTGCCCTCCAGCTTCTTGAACGGCAGCACCTTGGCGCCCGCGTCCTCGGACACGACCTCGGCGGGGGCGCTGGGTTTGTGCTCGTACTGCTTCGCCAGCCACGCCAACGAGGCGTTCTCGGCGATCTTGTCCGCGGGGATGAGCAGGTAGTGCCAGACCTTGGCGCCCGCCCCCTCCTGCGTCGCCGCCCTGCACCACACCGCGGCGGCCTCGGCCTTCGCCAGCACGTCGGCCTCCTGCACCATGCCCTCGGCCTTGACCTCGGCGATGTAGAAGGCGTCGTCGGCCTCGACCACGAAGTCCGGCTCGTAGAGCGAGCCGCCCTTGAGGACGATCTGGAAGTTCGCCCGCGCAGGCTTCACCCACTTCTGCACGGCCTTGTCCATCTCCAGCAGCACCGCGAACCGGCGCTCCGAGTCCGAGTGGAACTTCTGGAGCGGGTACAAGCACTTCGAGAAGCCGCCGAACACCATCTGCGGGATGCGGCGCTTGTCGTCCACCGGCGCCCGGAAGTTCCGGGGGGACTCGCTCGGTTTGAGCTTGATCACCGAGGGCTGGAGCGGGCGGTGCGCGGACAGCACCTTCACCTCGTAGCCGGTCGTCAACTCCTGCCGGTGGGCCAGCATCTGGCCGTGGACGAGGTTGCCGATCCGTGACTGGTAGTAGACCAGTACGTTCTTCACGGCTTCCTCCTCGTGCAGGTAGCCTTGGAGGTAGACGACCATCTGGCCCGCGAGCTTGTAGAGCAGGTCGGCGTTGCCGTCGTAGTCCACGTCGTCGAAGTCGATGAGCGCCCGGACAACATGGTCTTCCAGGCGCCGCTCGTAGCCGACACCACCACCGCCCGAAGACAACTGCTGCTGCTCGTGGCTCGCCAGGTGCTGGATGTAGATGTCCCGCTCTACGGGCTGGAGCGCAGGCAGCTTGGACGTGTCGAGGTCGAAGTCGGCGTAGACGATGGTGACCTCGCCGGTGGGCACGACGGTCACCTCGGGGATGTCGATGGAGAGGTCAACGTAGGCTTCGGTGGCCTGTTTGACGACCTCCTCGATCTCCGTCTCGATGCCCGGAAGCTTCTGCTGGTCCGGAAGCTGCGCCTTCACCTCCTCGACCAGCTTCTTCTGCTCCTTCGGGTCCAGCAGTGTCTCCGCCGACGGCAGCGTCTTCTTCTTAGTGATGGCCGCCAGAGTCGCCTTCGCCACCGCCTTCGCCGTGTCTGTCTGGAAGGTCGGCATCTTCTTCGTTGGAAAGGTAGGCGCCGTGCCCAGGGCCGGGTCACCCGCGGGCGCGGGGCCGAGGCCCGGCACCGTGGGCCGGTCGGCGCCGCCAAGAATCTGCTCGACCAGCGGGGGCACCTCGACGGGCTTCGGGGCGTCGGCGGCCTCCTCCGGGTCGATGTAGATGGTGTCGATGCGGCGGATGATGGAGTCGCCGCGGTTGGCCTCGTCCACGATCTCTTGGAACTTGTCGTGGGCGACGATGGTGAGGCGGTCGGCAGGGTGGGTTGGCCGCTGACCGTACTTGCGGACGCGCTTGCCGTAGGGGAGTCGTAGACCACGACCCATCGACTGCTCGACGAGTGTGCGGGCCTTTGCGGGATTGAGGGGGACGATGGTGTAGAGGTTCGTTACATCCCACCCTTCCTTGAGCATGAAGACGTGGATGACGATCTCGGTGGACTCCGCCGGGTCTTCGACCGCTAGGAGGCGCTGGATCGTCTCGTCCTTCTCCTCGCCCTTGAGGGCCGTGTGAACCTCGATCACCTTGTCGGCGTACGAACCGTCGAAGAACGAGTCCGACTTGATGAGCTCCACCAGCTTCGTGGCGTGGTCAGTGCTCCTAGCGATCACCAACATGAAGGGCTTGACGTAGGGGCGCCCGGTGTCGGCGGCGTAGGCTCGGAGGTCGGCCTTGACCTGCTCGTGCAGGCGCACGCCGTCCTCCAGCTTGATGCGCTCCAACTTCGCGTCGTCGAGCTGGCTGGCGTCGAAGTCCTTGCGGGTGGCGACCGCGGGCTCCTTCACGAAACCGTCCACGATGGCCTCGGCCAGCGAGTAGGCGTAGATGGCGTTGCCGAAGGCCACCGGCCCCTTCGCAGACTCCGTGAAGGGCGTGGCGGTCAACTCCAGGCCCAGGATGGGCTTCAACTCGTTGATGGCCTTCGTGCCCGCGTCGGCGCGGTAGCGATGGGCCTCGTCCATAAGCACCACGAGGTCGTCGAGGCCCGCCAGGTAGTCGAAGTAGCTCTCGCCGATGTACTCCGACAGGCGCCGCATCTTCGGCGCCCCCTTCCGGCTCCGCGTGTCCTTGTTGAACTTGCTGATGTTGAACACGTTGATGTGGACGGCATCCTCGCCGCCGGGCCGGAACAGGCCCATCTGGCGCCGGGCTTCCTCGCGGACGCCGACGCCGCTCTCGTAGTTGTCACCGGTGATGATGACCGGCGGGGCCGTCACGAACTCCGAGATCCCCTGGAAGACGTACTTGGGGGTGCCGGGGGTGAAGTCGGCGATCAGCTTGTTGTAGATGGTCAGGTTGGGCGCCAGGACGAAGAAGTGGCGGCTCCGCTTGGTGAGGTACAGGTAGCTGATGAAGGCGCCCATGAGCCGCGTCTTGCCGACGCCGGTGGCGAGGGCGAAGCACAGCGAGGGGAAGTCCCGCTCGAAGTCGGTGACCGAGGGGTACTCGGACTTGATGACCTCCAGCGCGGTGGCGAGGTCGGTCGCCTTGGTCGGGTCGGCGATCTCGCAGATGCGGTCGAGGATCTCCAGCGACTGGCGCTGCGGGGGCCGGAGGCTCAGGCGACCCGAGATGGTGTTGACGATGCGGCTCACTGGTCACCTCCCGACTTGGCATGGGGGGCCGCGGCGAACAGCGGCAACTCCTGCATCTTTGGCTTGCGGCCCTTGCGCTTCTTCTTCGACGACGGCGGGGCGGTGGTGCCCGCGGACTCGTCGGGTTCAGGCTCAGGCTCCTCGGGCTCCTCTCCCATGACCGTCTGGACGTTCAACGAGTAGTCGTCCTTGCCCCACTCGCACCGGGCGAGCACCGCCGCGGGGATCTTCTTCACCGTGAGGTTCGGGAACTGGTCGAGCCGCGCCCGGAACGCCGAGCAGCAGATCAGCAACGTCCGCTCGTCGCCGACCTCCGCGCTGATGACCTGCAGCTGCTCGTGGGTCAGGGTCTGCGTGGTGACGTAGATGTAGTCCGTCTCGGTGGACTGACCGTGCATCCAGAAGGTCGTCGGGCTCGGCTCGTACCGGAAGCCCTCGATCTTGCACATGGCCTCCGCCAGCATCTCCTTGTTGTAGGCCCGGTTGATGACCCAGTTGCCCCACTTGTCCTCCTCCAGTAGGGAGGGCGCGAGGCGGCAGAAGCGGAAGCCGCCTCCGCCCTTCCATCGGGCAGCCTGCGTGCTCCCGCTGGAATCGGCTCCATCAACAACGGCACGGAGCCGGGGCAGGACATGGGTGTGGCAGTGGTCACCGAGTTCGACCATCACCCACCTTCGACCGGCCTTGTGGGCTACTGCCCCCGTCGTGCCGGAACCTGCGAACGAGTCGAGCACCCAGTCACCAGGCTCGGTAGACAGGTCGATGACCCTCTTTATCAGCGCCTCGGGCTTCTTGCCCTTGGGGAAGGCGACTCCACCCTCCTTGTGCAGGTTGTTAGACAAGAGATCGTCCCACAAGGTCGTCAGCGGTTCACCGGCAACAAGCTGACCGTCCACCTCCTTGAGTTTGTGCTTGTAGAACAAGATGCGGCGGCCATCGATCAGGTAGAAGTCCTTGAACCCGTCTCGTGGCAGATGATGAACCCGAGTAGGATCAGCCTTGGACTGGTCGATGGCGGCCTGCGCTGCCTTGCTGACGGCGTTGTAGTTCGGACGGGCAAGCTGGATGACCTGCCCGGCATGGTCGATCACGAACTCGTCAAGAACTTCTGGAGACTTCTTGGCGACGCCGCGGGCCTCTTTCTCGGTGACCTCCAAGTGGTCTGCAAATCCTCGCATCAGCGTCGAGAGGCGCCAGTTGCTGACCGGCTCGCTAATGTTCGGGATGAACTGGTTGTAGCGAGCATCTCGTTGGCGGGCCGTGAAGACTCTCTTGGGCTTCCACGCTGACTTGTCCTTCGCGTACATCAGCACGAAGTTCGTGGTCGTCACGCAGCCGGGGTTGATTGCCTTGTGGCCGGTCGCCGAGCCCTGCTTGAAGGTGACGATGGACACGCGGTTGGTGCGTCCGAACACCTCGTCGAGGAGGACGATCAGGTAGCCAAGCTCGTTGTCGTCGATGTGGACGAACAGCGTCCCCTCGGGGTGCATGAGCCGATGGATGATGGAGAGGCGCTCGCGCATGAGTGACAGCCAGACCGAGTGCTCCACGCCATCGTCGTAGTGCTCAAACGCCTGCTGGGTGTTGAACGGAGGGTCGATGTAGACGCACTTGAAGGCGCCGGTGAAGTCCTGCTCCAGCGCCTTCAAAGCCAGCAGGTTGTCTCCGTGGATCAGCATGTTGTCGAAGATGTCGCCGTGCCGAACCCGATGAGCGGCGGCGTAGCTCAGTTCGGGATCTTCGAGCAGGATGCGCGGCTCCAGTCGGGGCCGTTTGTCCTTGCCGATCCAGGTCAGTTCCAGCTTGGTCTTCTTCGACATCCCCGCTCCTATCGGATGCTCCACCGCACGGTGAACAGGCGCTGCACCGCATGGCTTGTGCGAAGCTGCCGCTCGATCCCGTCGATCAGTGCTGCCCGTTGCTCGTCGATCTTGTCCTGTTCCTCGTACAGATCCCGCCGCTTGCGATTCCGACGCTGCTCCAGCGCCTTGATGTCCCGCTGCGCGGCGAGCTTGTCCGCCAGCGCGATCGCGACGGCGGACTCCTTCCGCTTGGTCCGGATCTCCCCGTCCAAGTCCTTCAACTCCCGCTCCAGGCCGAGCTTGAGGTCGTCCGACCAGCGGTCGAGCTTCGACACCTCGGCGTCGAAGTAGCGCCCGTTGCGGGCCTCCACGTCGCGCAGGTGGCCTTCGACCTGGCCGGTGACCGCGGGCTCGAGATCCGCGGGCGCCTCGGGCGTGTCCTCCGCCTCGGCTCCGATGCGCATGAGGCGGCGGCACCACTCGGCGTCGAGCACCTCGCCGTCGTCGGTCACCGCGACCAGGACGACGAACTGCTCGTCGGCCACCGAGTTCACCGTCAGCAGGCTGCACGCCAGCCAGCCCCGGCGACGGATGTACGGCCCCAGCACCGCGACCGAGGTGCCGTAGTTGCTGTAGTCGAAGGTCAGGTGCTGCACGGGAAGCTGCCGCTGGCGGGCCTGCTCGACGATGCCCTGCGCGAGGGGGTGGTCGATCCGGTAGAAGACCAGCCCTTCGGCGTCCGCCGCCTTCCAGTCGAGGCTGTACCACCCGCGGCGGGCCGCGGCGCCGTGGTACTCGAACCGGGGCCGGTCAGGCGCGAAGGAGGCGTCGGCCCCAAGCTCGTGCCGGGTGAGGTTCAGCAGCATCCGGCCCCGCTCGTCCAACGACGCCTGGGCCAGGTCGCGGTGGACCCGGAGACGGGCCTGCACGTCCTCGTCGAAGTGGTCGAGCAGGCGTTGCCGCGTCTCGCTCATCTGCGCGGTGATCTGCTCGTCCAGGTCGGCCCGCAGGTCGTCGAAGGCGGCGGCGATGCCCTCGGCGGTGCGGCAGCCCTGGTAGATGGCCGCGATGCGGCGCTCGATGTCCACGCCAGACTCGACGGCGCCGAGCACCTCATCGGAGGCTCCGAAGACGCCCTCGAACAGCCTGAACTTCTCGGACAACAGGTCGAGGACGCGGCGGTCGGCGGCGTTGCGCTCGTTGACGAAGTTGACGACCACCACGTCATGGGTCTGGCCGTAGCGGTGGCAGCGCCCGATGCGCTGCTCGACCCGCTGTGGGTTCCACGGCAGGTCGTAGTTGAAGACCAGAGAGCAGAACTGGAGATTGACGCCCTCGGCGGCGGCCTCGGTGGCTAGCAGGATGGTCGCGTCGGTCTTGAACGCCTCGGTGATGGCGGCCCGAACATCGACGGCGCGGGCGCCTGTTGGCACCCCGTCGTCAGCGTGGCGGGCCTTCCAGGCTGCATAGACGGCCCTTGCGGCCTCGCCGTTGTTGCTGCCGTTGATCATCACGATCCGGCCCTCGTAGCCGTTGGCGCTCAGCAGCCGGTACAGGTAATCCTGCGTGCGTCGGGACTCGGTGAACACCACCGCCTTCTGCGCGGCGCCCACGGCCTCGGCCTGCTCGAACGCCTGCGCGAGTGCCCGCAGCAGGGCGTCGCCCTTGGCGTTGGACTGGATGCCCGCGGCGAGCTTGGAGCACGCCTCGATGATGGCGATCTCTTCGGCCAGCAGGGCGGGGTCGATGTCGTCGCCGTTGGCGTCCGCGGTCTCGTCCTCCTCCCAGTCGTCCTCGAGCTCGTCCACCGTCTCGAAGTCGTCCTCAAGGGCATCGTGCAGGGCGCCCGCGGTGCCCTGGCGCACGTCCTCTCGGAGCTGCTGGAGGCGGTACAGCAGGCGGTCGAGGGTGCTGCCGATGGCGAAGGACGATGAGGCCAGCAGTTTCCGCAGCACCATCGTCATCAGGGGGCGCTGGGCCGATGGGAGGCCGTACAGGGTGTCTCGGCGGAGGTACTCCGACACCTCGTCGTACAGGCGCTGCTCGGCGTCGCTGGCGTAGAACTCGTGAGTGACCGGGATGCGCTCCGTGAAGCGGACGTACTCCAGCACCTGCTGCCGCAGGGTGCGCTGGCAGACCTCGGCGATACGCTGCTTCAAGAGCCGGTTCCGCAGGCCCTCGTCCGTCTCGCGGACGAACTGCTCGCGGAAGGAGATGGGGTCGCCGAACAGGTGCGGGTCGATGACGCTGGCGAGGCCGTACAACTCCATGAGGGAGTTCTGGAGCGGCGTGGCCGTCAGCAGGAGCTTCGTGGCGTGCGCCAGTCCTGCGGACAGGGCCTTCGCGGTCTTGTTGCCCTTCTTGTAGACGTTGCGGAGCCGGTGCGCCTCGTCGATGACGGCTAGATCCCACGGGACATGGGCCACGGCCTCCCGGTGCTTCGCGGCGAAGTAGTATGAGCAGATGACGACCTGGTCGCCGAGATCGAAGGGGTTGGGCTTGCCCTCGGCCTGGAGCCGCGTCCACGACTTCCGCTCCAGCACCACCGAGGGGATGAAGAACTTCTCCCACAACTCTTGCTGCCATTGTTTCCGCAGCGAGGCGGGCACGACGACGAGGATGTTTCTGCGACGCTCCGCCCACCGTTGCGAGATCACCAGGGCAGCCTCGATGGTCTTTCCAAGGCCCACTTCGTCGGCGAGGATCACGCCCTTCGACAACGGCGACTTGAGAGCGAACATCGCCGCGTCTACCTGATGCGGATTCAGGTCCACGCGGGCGTTCGAGATGGCCCGCGACAGGCCGTCGACCGAGTCCGGCGAGCCCTGCACAGTCAGCGAGTAGGCCCAATATTGCGCGTGGTACGGGGTCATGCGCCCTGGTCGTGCTCCTCGTGCAATTTGAACCTGCCGAAGACCTTTGTCCGCATAGGCAGCTTGCCCCGGTGAACCCGCGACGACGCAACCGCCCCCGTGGCACCCGGCAGCCTGCTCGGGCAGGGCGGTTGTACTGCTACGTGGCACGAGCCGCAACGGGACTGCGGAAACACCGGCGTGTTGGGCTGTTGTTGGGGATTGGTCGCCGCGACGGTCGTCGATGGCTGGGTCGCGCCGCCCCACAGGCCCAGTCCACAACAACGGCGCGAGGCCGGAGGTGCGGGCGATGGGGCGGTTGAGGGAGGAGGTGAGGTCGGCGTCGGTGCCGACCCAGGTGAGGCGGTGGCTGGCGCGGGTGACGCCGGTGTAGGCGAGCTCGCGGGTCTGGACGGGGGAGGGGCGGTCGGGGCGGCCGGAGAGGACCACCGCGACGTGCTCGAACTGCGAGCCCTGCGCCTTGTGAATCGTCATCGCGAGCGCGCCCATGTGCGGCGGGAGGCGCGACAGCGCCACCTCACGGACCGTCTTCCCACCGCCCTCCATGACCGGGAAGACTGCCGTGAGCTTGCCGGTCGCGTCGGGGAGCACCAGGCCGACGTCGCCGTTGCGAAGGTCCACGTCGTAGGCGTTCTGCGTCACCAGGATGGGCTCGCCGAGCCAGTGTCCCGACCGTGTCGGCAGCGACGCCATCGCGCGCCGGGATTCCTGCTCCGGCGTGGGGTTGGTTCCCGCCCGCCACGGGCGCTCGCGATATGCCACGGTGAGCGTCTCCCGCACCCGCTTTCCAATTTCGCGCACCAACCCCGAGACCCCGAGGGGACCCGCGCGGTGCGCGGCGAGGACGCGATAGCCGTCGAGCGCGTCCAAGAGGGCGCGCTGCTCATTGTGCAATGCAGCGAAGCCGCGCTCGCGGAGCGTCGCCGCGAGACTCCCGGCGAAGCCGTCCGGCGCCAGGTACGGCGCCGCGAGCGCGTCGAGGAGCGCCTTGGACGGGCGACCGGCACGCGGCTCGGGGAGCAGCTTCGCGACCCGGTCGGGGACGGTCTCGCCCGCCACCCCCGGCCCCGCGCCTCGCATCCACGCGACCGCTTCGGCCAGGCGCCCTGGTGCGCGGTCCTGGATCGCCAGCGCCACCGCCGCGATGGTCGGCGCGGAGCTGAACCGACGCGAGTATCGAAAGGCCGAGATGGTCCCCGCGAGCGGCCCCGCGAGCCCGTCGAAGTGCCCGCTCACGATGTCCGCCAGCGCCGTGCCGGCGTCCACGCTCGCGAGCTGGTCGCGGTCCCCCAGGAGCACCAGCCGCGCCCCCGGGCCGACCGCCTCGACGAGCTTCCGCATCAGGACGAGGTCCAGCATCGACGCCTCGTCCACCACCACGACGTCGAGCGGCAGCGGATGGTCCTTCCCGTAGCGTGTCGTCCCGTCGGGGCGGATCCGCAGGAGCTTGTGCACCGTCGATGCAGGCAGCGACGCCAATGTCGCCCGCACCGTCTCGGCCGTGTCGACCTCCGCCAGCTCCTCCGCCATGGCCTCCGTCATCCGCACGGCGGCCTTGCCGGTCGGCGCCGCCAACGCGATCTGCAGCGGCCGCTCCGGCGCGTCGCCGGCGGCCGCCTCGAGCAGCAACGCCAGGAGCCGTTTGATGCTGTACGTCTTCCCCGTCCCCGGCCCCCCCGTGACCACCGAGAGCGACCGCCCGGCCGCCCGGCGCAGCGCGTCACGGCTCACCTCGACGGCCTCGCGCTCTGCCGCGCTCGCGTCCGTCTTGTGCGGCAACAGGCGCTCGACCGCGCTCTCCAGGGCCGCCCCAGAGACCGCCGGCGTCGGCGCCGTCGTCGCCAGCCGCTTCAGCCCGTCGGCCAGCCGCCGCTGCTCCCACGCCATCCGCCGCGACATCACCAGCGTCACGCCGTCTGGGAGCGTCTGCTTCGCGAACGGCCGCTTGGCGTCGTCGAGCGCGCCGACCATCGGCGACGCGCAAACCGCCGCCTCCCACTCGGCCACGTCCGCCGGCCAGGTGGGAGCGACGGCGGCCGGCTCATCTTGCAATGCAGCATCCGGGTCGACGTCGCCCTCTGAGGAGTCGTCCTCTCGCTCGGGCGCGCGGGAGATCTCCAGCGGCGTCAGCAGCTCCCTTGCACGCTGGAGGTCGAGCCCAACGTGGCCGCGCGCCTGCGCCTCGACCGCCAGGGCCAGGCCGAGCAGGACCTCGGGGTCGGTCACGGCGAAGCGCCGGGCGGCGGTGTCGACGATCGCCAGCGAGCCGGCGCTGACGACGCGCTGCGCGACGAACGGCGCCGCGAGCTCCGCGAGCCCCGCGGTTCGGAAGTAGAGATGGGGCGTGTCGTTCATGCCCGCACTCCGTGCGCGTTCATCGCCGCCTCGACGGCGTCGAGGTCGCCACCCAGAAGGGCCGCGTCGAGGCCGAGCACGGTCCGCGCCGGCCAGCGGTCGCCGTAGACACCGAGCGGCAACCCGTCGAAGCCCCGTCTGCGGCCCTCCATCCCGCGGAGAAAGAGGTAGAAGTGCCCGCCGATGTGCGTGTCGTAGCGGTACGCCGAGCCGAGGCGTTGCCGCAGCAGGCGGTGCAGCGCGACCGTGTAGACCAGCGCTTGCAGCGGATAGGCCGCGTGCGCCATCGCCCACGTCAGGAGCGGGCGCGTGTAGCTCACGCGGCGGAGCTTCCACCTATCGTCGTTCGCGTCGTGCTCGAGGGCGATCTTGGCGAGCTCCGCGCGGAAGTCGTCCGAGCCGCGGATGACGTTGCTCTTGTAGTCGGCGATGTAGTAGCGGGCGTCAGCCCCGGTCCCGCCGACGCGGAAGGCGAGGTCGATCGACCCCGTCATCAGCCCGGCGATGGCGGGCAGGAGGCGCCGCTCCTCGCCGTTTTGCCCCGGCGTCGACAGGAGCCCCGCGAGCCAGCTGCGCCCGCCGAACGCCGCGTCGTCCAGCGCGGCCTCGAGCGCGAGGCGTATGGCCTTCGGGTTGATACGCCCCGTGTAGTCGCCCGGCCCGGTGCGGCGCGACGGGGTCCAGCGCGTCCCGTCGCCGAGGCGTAGGTCGAAGTCGAGCTCGTCGAGGCGATCGCCGACCTCGAGCTGGCGTAGCGAGAACCCCGCGGGGAGCGGGCCCGGGCCGCCGGGCGGCAGCGGGACGTCGAGCGGGGTGTCTAGCCAGCGCGGGAGCAGCTCACCGACGAGGGCGATGTGCTCCTCCTTGGTGATCCCACGCGCCGTCGCCTGCTCCTTCACCACCGCCTCGGCGGTCTCGCCGCGCTTGCCGCGGCCCGTCGTTCCCGCCTCACCGTGGAAGTCGAGGTGCTCGAAGACGGCGTGGAGCCACAGTCCGTTGCGGGTCCCGCCGGGCAGCTCCCGGCTCGGGACGACGTCGAGCAGGCCCGGGTCTGCCGTGACCCACGGCCGCGGGTCGATGGTGGAGTCGATCGCGGCGCTGTGGTCGGCCGGCCCCGTGCCGGCGTCGTCACGGTCCCCTTCGTGCTCGCCCGCGACGGTGGCCGCGTCGGGGCCTCTGCTCCCTACGACATCACCGCCCTTGCCGGCGGAGAGGGCCGAGAAGCTCGTCACCATCCAGTTCGCGCCGAGCCGGCGGTCCGCGGGCCAGGTGGCGGCGGTCAGCTCTCCCTCGGAATCGTGGCTGCTGTCGCCCTGCGTCCAGCGGTCAGTGACCGCGGTCGGAGCGTTCTCCAACGCCCAGCCGACCCCGCTCGTCGGGTCAGCTGTGAGCCCGTCGAGGACCTCGGCGTCGTCTACATCTTTGCGCTGGCCGAGCAGGCGGTGGATGGCGCCGGGTACCTTCGCCGCCGTCGCGGAGGTCCAGACGACCGTGTGGTGCTTGGCGCGTGTCAGCGCGACGTAGAGGAGGCGCATGTCCTCACGCCGCCGCTCGGCGGTGGCGGCGTCCTTCGCCGCTTTTCGCGTCGCCGAACCCTGAACCTCGAGGTTCACCACCGTGCGTGGTGGCTCACCTTCGCCGCGTCGTTCGTATCGGAGCGGTCCGACGGTGTCGCGGACGGTGGTGTCGGTGCCCCAGGCGAAGGGGACGAGCGCGATCGGGTACTGTAGGCCCTTGCACGCGTGCACCGTGACGATCTGTACGGACTCCGCGTCGCTCTCGAGCCGCTGCACGAGCTCGCCCTCCTCCTCAGCCTCCTCGGCCGCCACACGCTCGAGCCACTGCGCCAGCGCGCGCGGGCCCGAGCGTGTGCGCCGCTCCTCGACGTGGCACAGCTCGAGGAGGTGGCGCAGGTCGGTCGCGCCGCGCTCGCCGGTCTCCCCGCCGACGAGCCGCGGGAAGACGCCGTACATCTCGGCGAACTCGGCGAAGACGCGGAAGACGCCCAGCCTGGCCCAGCGGTCCGCCCACGACACGAGCCGCTGACGCAGCTCCTCCCAGTCTCGTCGGGCTTGGATGGTGTCGCCGTCGTCCTTGTCGGAGGGGGCTGACAGCGCTGTCATCAGGGTCGACGGCGACCACCCCATGAGCGGGGTCAGGGCGAGCCACTTGGCGTTCTGCTCGCGGGTGGGGGCCGCGACGGCGTCGAGGAAGGCGCGGAGCCAGTCCACGGCGACGCTGTGGAAGATGGAGTCTCGGTTGGCGCTGACCGCCGGGATCCCGTGGCGGCGAAGCGCGACGCGCACCAGCTCGCCCTGTTTGTGGGTGCGCACGAGGACGGCCAGGTCCCCTGGGCCGACCGGCTTCTCGGGGGCGCCCTCGACGGTGATGGTGGCTTCGCTCTCCAGCAGTCGCCGGCACTCCGCCGCGCACAGCTCGGCGATGGGCTTGGTGAGCGACGCATCGGCGTCGAGGTCTTTGACTCGGTCGTCGAAGAGGCGGATCTCGAGCGGGCGCCGTGGGCGCGCACCGTCAGTGACGGGGACTGGCGCCAGCTTCTCGATGCGTCGCCCGTACTTGGCGTCGATCGCGGCGTATGTGATGCGCGCGTCGTCGAAGGGGGCCTCGGCGCTGGCCCAGACGTGGTTGACGGCGTCGACGAGAGGTCCGTCCGATCGGTAGTTGCGCGGCAGCCGGTGGCGCTCGCAGGTGTTGGCGGCGTCGAGGTAGACGGCCAGGTTGGCGTTGCGGAAGCTGTAGATGGCCTGCTTGGGGTCGCCGACCGCGTAGAAGCGGCGGGCGGAGGCGGGCTCGGCGGCGTGGAAGACCGCGTGCAGGATGCCCCACTGCGCGCCGTCGGTGTCCTGGAACTCGTCGACGATGACGACGTCGTAGCGCTTGCGGATGGCCATCGCGAGATCGGCGCCGTCTGCCTCCACGAGGCGCGCCGCGAGCTGCGAGAGCATCCCGTCGTAGGTCAGCCAGGAGCGCCGGGCGAGCTCAGCCTCGAACGCGGCCCGGACGGTGCGCGCGAAGTCCGCGAGCGGCCGGGGCCAGAGCGCTGGGCGCAGGCCGCGGAGGGCGGTGACCCGGCGGTACACCTCAAGGCCAGCGAACGCCTCGTCGTCACCGCCCTTCCAGTGCTTGTCGAGGTAGCTCTGCGACCAGTTGTTCTCAATCCACGTGAGCTTCGTGCCGTTGCCGGGCACCTGGGCGGGACCGCCGTGTTTGAGCCAACGCAACAAGTTTCGCCAGCGGTCGTCGAAGTTCTTCGCCGTCACATAGCCAATCCGCTTGGGCGTTCGGGCACACTCGTCTTCCAGCGCCTGACGTGCGGTTTCCCCGTCGGGCGTTTCAAGCCACGCTCGGACCCCGGCAACCTCGGCACGCCACTTTCGCGCGCACGCGACCGGGTTCGCTCCCGGCGGCTCGTCCGAACCATCGGGCTCGACCGTGGGCGGGGTCGGGCCGGTCATCACCTTCGTCACCTTCTTCAGGTTCGCCGCGGTCCAGCCCATGTCCTTCAGCGTGGCGAGATCTTCCTTCGTCGCCTCCGCGAAGACGGACGCGAGCGCGTCCGCAACCAGCTCGTCTCGGACGGACAGCGCCTCGCTCACGACGTCGAGCTCGGGGTCCTGGTCGGCCTCGAGGGACAGCTCGCGGAGCGTCCGCTGGCAGAACCCGTGGATGGTCGAGATGGGCGCCTGGTCGTAGGCCGCGAGCGCGGTGGCGAGGCGCTCGCGGCGCTTGTCGCGCGCCTCCTGCGACCCGCTGACGAGCGCCACGACGACCTCGTCTTCAGGGGCCGCGACGTTCGACGTGACGGCATCCAGGGCCGCCTCGAGCCGCGCGCGGATGCGCTTGCGGAGGTCCGCGGTCGCGGCCTTGGTGAACGTGATGACGAGGATCTTGTCGATCGGGACGCCGTAGTCGGCGACCAGGCGCACCACCAGGCCCTCGGTCTGGTAGGTCTTGCCAGTGCCGGCGCTCGCCTCGAGCAGGACGCGGTCGGTCGGCTCGAGCGGGCGGAGCGGGTTCCAGTTCTCCATCGTCATGGGGCCCCCTCCGGCCGGCTCCGCCAGGCTTCGAGCGGGTCGTCCTCGGGCTTCGCCGTCACGACGGGGCCCCAGACGCGGAGCGCGAGGTCGACCAGGCCGTCGCGCGAGGGCGCGAGCAGGTCGTCGAGGGCACGCGTCGGGTCGTAGTCGGCGAAGAGCGTGGCGATCCATCGGTCGCCAAGGTCCCCGAATTTCTTGTTCTCGGGCTCATTGACCCAGGCGTCCTCTACAGCGTTGGCGAGCTTCGTTCGCAACTCCGCAGCGTTCACCTCGTTGCCGCTCGACTGCAACGGCGCAAGCTTCCGTGCGATCGCTTCAGACGTCTTGGCGAAGAGCGGCAGCGGCCTACGGCGGCCCATTCGCCAGATGGCGACCAGGTCCTCCAACGTCGCGCGTGCCTCGTCGGGTGACGGCGCCTCGAGCAGCACCTCGTCAGCCTTGCCGTTGGACGGCTTGCCCACGACGCGGCCGACGACCACCGGCCAGCCCGTCGCGCGGGCGGCGAGGACGGTCACCCACGCCCTGAGATTCTGCTTGGCATTGTCTGCGCGTGACGCTGTGGCCCACTCGAAGACGAGCTCATCATCGCGCTCTCGGACGCGCTCGGGGCGACCGCTGAGGGTGAGCCCCGCGACCCGGAGCGAGATGGGGTCGCGCTCGACGACCTGACCGTTCAGAGCGTCGTAGGCCTGTCGGATCTGCGCCGCCTCCTCGGCGATCGTCGCCGCGACGCGCTCTCCACCGGCCTCGAGCGGGAGGAGCCCGCGCCCGGCGAAGCGCCTCCGCACGGCCTCTGCGGTGGCGGCGTCCGGGTCGCTGCTCAGCAGCCGCGTCGCCTCGTCGCGCACGTTCCACTGGTCGAGGAAGGTGAGCTCGAGCGGCTCGCGATCCTCGACCCGCGGCGCCTCGTCGGGCAAGTAGACGCCGAGACGGCGGTACAGGAAGAGCTTGGCGGTGTTCACGAGGTCGCGCGCGAGCTCCGCCAGCGTGAGCTCGGCGGGCGGGTTCTCCTCGTCGGGGAGAACCTCCCCACGACTCGCGGCGATCCCGGAGAGCGTCGGCCCGAGCTTGCCCCGCGCCTGCTCGCGCAAGGTCGTCGCGGCCGTCGCCATCCCGTGATCGAAGGAGATGACGCCTCCATCGAAGGCCGCAGGGCTCCACGGCTGGAGCGGGTGCGTCATTGGGAGCTCGTCGGCCTTGGTGCCGGTGAGCCGACCCACCACCCCGAGCAGCTCCTCGATCGGGACGCAGGCCGGCATCTCGGCGCCCTTCTTCTGGTCGAAGCCGCTCCACAGCACGACGCAGCGCTCGCTCGCCGCCATCAGCGACTCGAGCAGGGCGAGCCGGTCCGCGTCGCGGGCGTCGACCTCGCCGTCGCTCGGCTCGGCGAACGGGTCCCACGCGCGTGGTCGGACGCCCTGGGGGAAGGCCCCGTCGTCCATCCCGAGGAGGGCGATCATCTTATAGGGGAGCGTGCGCCCGGGGCGCAGCTCGCTGACGGTCACGGCGCCGGTGATGACGCGGTCTCCGCGCTGCGCGATGGCGAAGCGGCCTCGCAAGAGGCGAGTCAGGGCGTCGAGGCCAACTGGAAGCTCGGCTCCCGCGGCCGGGAGCTCGGTTCCCGCCGTGCCGAGGGCCTCGTCGAGCGCGTCCTCGAGCTGGCCGCGGAGCCAGGCCTGGGTGGGCGGCAGCTTGGTGACGTCGTCGAGCCGGGCGAGCAGCTCGGCGCGCCACGCGCTCGCCGTTCGGAGCTGCGGCTCGGGGGGGGCCGCCGCGTCGGCAGCGGGGGCGGCGAAGCGCGCGCGGACGTTGGCGACGGCGCGGACGAGGGTGGTGAGCGCGGCGACTCGACGGCTCCGCTCGCGGCCGTCGACCGTGAGTGGGACGAGCGGGACGTCCCCGCCGTCGAGACCCTCTTCGACGCCGTCCTCCGGCATGAGCACGCCGAACGCCAGCCGCTCGAGGCCGAACTCGACGGTGTTCTGCTCGAGCTCGGGCTGGCCGACGCGAGCGCGATCCTCGGGGTCGAGCCCCCAGCGGAGGCCCGAGTCGATGACGAGCGTGCGGAGGTCGGTGACGTCGTCCTGGTCGAGGCCAAGCCGCTCGCGGACCGGCAACGCCTCGAGGAGCCTCATCAGGCGCGAGGCCGTGACGCGCTCGCTCGCGAGCTCGATCAGCGTCAGCAGGACGTCGGCGAGGGGGTTGGTGCTCGCGATCCCGAGGTCGGCGATGTGGACCGGGATCGCTGGGATGCGGGCCTGGCCCCTCTCCGCCTCACCGCGCGTCGCGAACGTCGCCGCGATGAGCGGGGCGTAGGTCGCGAGGTCCGGGGTGAGCACCAGCACGTCGCGGGGCTCGTGGTCGCGATCGTCGGCGAACCAGGTGAGCAGCAGGTCGCGGAGCAGCTCGACCTGGCGGAGGGGCCCGTAGGCCCGGTGGAAGGTGAGGCTGCTATCGCGGGTCCATGTGGTGTCGTCGAACGGGGCGTCCGCTCGGACCCAAGACTGGAGGCGGGCCAGGAAGGTAGCGTCGCCGTAGTGGGTCGGCGTTTCGGCACCGGCCGGCGACGGCGGTAGCAGGCGTTGTCCGTGGAGGTCTCCGCGCGCGAAGCTCTGTGCGATGGGGTTGGTGAATCCACCGTTCCCGCCGGTTGGGCGGGTGAACACGGGGCGGTACGCGATGATGTCGACGTGGTGCGCCAGCGCATCGACGACGCGCGCCTCGCTCGGTGACCACTGGGGTAGGCCGAAGAGGTGCAGGGCCGGTCCTTCGAGGGGCCACCCCTCGCCGGCGAGGACTCGACGTCGGAGGTCCGCTGGTGAGCCTTCGGTCTGGAGCCCGACGCCAGCGCACAGGTGGCGGAACCAATCGGGCTCGCTGGAGTCGCGGCGGCTCGCCGGGTCGGTCGCGAAGGCGAGCGCGTCGTCCGGGCGCTCGCGTGAGAGGCGGTCCATGGTCGCGGCGATCTCGTCCGCCAGCACGAGCTCGCGGTAGCTCACCTCCCGCGGGACCGGGTTGTCTCCATAGAGGTAATGCGCGATGGGGCGGAAATCGCATGAGTCACGCGACGCGCGGAGGAGCTCGATGACGCGGGCTCGCAGGCGTGGCGCGGTCCACGGGTCTTCGTCGCTCGTGTCGGCCCAGTAGCGGAGACCGCCGCCGCGCTTCTTCGGTTCGGTCAGGACCGTACGCAGCAGCGCGTCGAGGGTGGCGCGCCAGCTGGGGAACTCGACGTTCGCCAGGACGTCGAGCGACGTCGCCAGCTCGTGGCGGAGCCAGCGCTCGACGGCGCGGTTGGCCACGACGATCGGGAGCGGCGCGAACGGGTCCGACGGCCACGAGGCGGTCAGGTCTTCGGCGAGGATCCCGACGACGGTCCCGTGGTCCGGTGCTGTTCGAGTGACGAGCGCCATGGCGTCCTGCGCGGTTCGATTCGGCGTCCACACCGCACACCCGCGTCCCGGGAGCCAGCGTATCCGCGTCGGATATGACCACTTTGCCCCAAAGCTGTCACGGCCACACGGGCTGGCTGGATGTTCAGTGCGCTGGCGGCGGCTGTGCCGTTCACATGGTGGCGCTGCAGGCCCGAACGGAGCTCAACGAGAGCAGGCGGCGTGGTCGAGGACGGGACTCCACCGGGATCGCGTGTGTTTGGCGTTTTTTTCAGCTGATTGCGTCAGCTGGGGCTCAGTTTCGCGATGTCGCGAGTAGTCGTGGGGGACTCGCCGTCCGAGACGAGGAGGTAGACATGGCGAGAGAAGCAAGAGCGGCTACGGGTCGCGGTCGAAACGGAGCGAGCGTCCTGCCGTACAGCGACGATCTGGCCTACATCGAGCACGAGATCCGCTGGGTGGAGACGAGACTTCTCGGCTTGGTGGCCAAGCGGAAGGCCGAGCACGGTGCGTCGAGCTGGGACGACGACGACGAAGATAGCCTGGAGGCGGCTCCGCGGCGGTTCAGGACGCTGCTCGCTCGCGCCCACAAGCTCCGTGACGAGATCGACGCGCGGCTGGCGGCGACCCGCGCGGCCGGTGTCGACCTCGGGCTCGATCGGCTCTGCGCGGTACATCGCCTCGACGACTTCGAGCGGGTCGTGCTCGTCCTCGCGAGCGCGGCCGTCTTCTCCAAGCGGTTCGACAACCTCTTCACCAAGCTCTTCCAGGACGGCCACGGCTTCGGGTTGGCGGTCGAGTCCATCTTCGCCTTCGCCGAGCTGGGATTCCGCGAGCGGATCCTGAAGCGTGCGGTGTTCGAGATCGGGAGCCCCCTCGTCCGCAACGAGCTGCTCACCCTCGACGTCCGATCGCACCTCTCGTCCCCGAAGGACCTGCTCGACGCGTCGATCGAGGTGTCTTCGAGCGCGCTGGCGATCATCCTGGGCAACCACGAGCTCGACGCGCAGTTCACCGAGTTCTCCTCGGTGATCGAGCCGTACGCCAGCTTCGACCAGGTCGTCATCGCTCCTGCGGACAAGCACCGCATCCTGGCGGTCGTGGAGCACCACGCCGACTACCTCGACGCCCGCGCACGCTACGGCTTCGACGACGTCATCACCTATGGCCGCGGCGCGTTCATGCTCTTCCACGGCGAGCCCGGCACGGGCAAGACTCTGACCGCGCACGCCGTGGCGAAGAGCCTCGGGAAGCGCGTCCTGAACGTCGACATCCCGACGCTCGCCGCCGGCCACCAGGCCGAGCGCTTCCTCCCGGGGCTCTTCCGAGCGGCGCGCGAGCACAACGCGCTGCTGTTCTTCGACGAGTGCGAGGCCATCTTCGGGTCGCGGGCGTTCGGCAACGACGTCATGACGGTGCTGCTCACCGAGCTCGAGCGCTTCGATGGCGTCGCGATCCTCGCGACCAACCTCCCGGCGATGCTCGACGAGGCGCTCGAGCGCCGGATCCTCGTGCGCGTGGCGTTCCCCCGCCCGGATATCGCTGCGCGCGAGGCCATCTGGCGGGCTCTGCTGCCGGCGCGTGCTCCGCTGGCGCCCGACGTCGACGTGCGCGCCCTCGCGACCCGCTTCGACTTGTCCGGCGGGTACATCAAGAACGCCATTCTCGCGGCCCTCGCGGACGCGGTACACGCCGACAGCCGGAGGCCGTCCATCACGATGGAGCGCCTCGAGTGCGCCGCCGGTGATCAGCTGCGGGGCACCGGGAGCGACAACGCGTCGGTGGTGCAGCCTACCGCGCGCCTGGCTGATGTCATCCTGCCTCGCGAGGTGCACGAGCGCCTGCGCGAGATCGTCGACGCCACGCGCCACCGCGCCATCGTCCTCGACCGCTGGAGGATCGCTTCTCACGTGTCCTACGGCCGCGGCATCGCCGTCCTCATGCACGGCCCGCCGGGCACCGGAAAGACCCTCAGCGCCGAGGCCATCGCCTCCGAGCTGAACCGGCCCCTACTGGTGGCGTCGGTGCCGTCGCTCCAGTCGAAGTGGGTCGGGGACACCGAGAAGCGCCTCGAGGCGCTCTTCACCGAGGCGCGGGCGCAGCGCGCGGTGCTGTTTCTCGACGAAGCGGACTCGCTCTTGACCAGGCGCGGCGAGGCGGGCGCGTCCAGACACGACGACTCGCGGGTCAACGTCCTGCTCGGGCTCATCGAGCGCCACAACGACCTGGTGCTGCTCGCGACGAACCGCCCCGAGGCGCTCGACACCGCCCTCGAGCGGCGCATCACCTATCAGGTCATCTTCGAGCGGCCGGGGGCCGGCGCGCGGGCCGCCATCTGGCGTGGTCTCCTCCCGACGACCGTGCCGACCGACGACTCGCTCGACTTCGACCAGCTCGGGCGGGAGTTCGCGCTGTCCGGCGGGCAGATCAAGAACGCCGTGCTGAAGGCCGCCTTCCGCGCGGCCTCGAACGGTGAGCTGACCCAGGCGGACCTGCAGCGCGCGGCGGCGGAGGAGCTCGGTGGCGCGCTCGGGAGCGGTGCCGGTCGTTCCATCGGGTTCGGGCGCCAACCGGCGTCCTCGCAGCTGTCGTGAGGAGGGTGAATTGGAGAGGACGGCTTCGCTGCCGGTGGATCCGGACGGCTACAGCTACGACGAGCTCCTGACCCTGGTGGGCGCCACGCTTCGGGCGGGCCTGTCGGTCCTCTTGCGCGGGCACCCGGGGTGGGGAAGACGGCCCTCGCCCACGAGGTCGCGGCTTCAACACGGTCATCCCCGCGGCCGGCACGCCGCACTGAGCCCGGAGCCGAGCGGCTCAGAACAGCGTCACCACCGGCCGACCGAGCGCGAGGGCTACGGTCACGTCGCTCGGGTCGGCGCTCAGGCGCGGCACGTCGATGCGCTCGGGCCCCTCGGGGAGCAGGGCGAAGAGGTCGGTCTGCGTCCCGAAGAGGTTCGCCGCGGTCACGACGAGGTAGGCCTGGCCCTCGGCGTCGCGGACCGCCCGCTCGACGCTGAAGCTCCCGTCGGCCGGGTCCACCGCCCCGAAGGCCGCCGGCGGGACCATCCGGGCCTCCTCGAGCGCCAGGTCCAGCTGGACGAGCAGCCCCGTCTCCTCGCGCCAGAGCCACGCCGAGGACGCCCCGGAGCTGATCCACGCCGGAGGCGCCAGGGCGTCCTCCTCGCTGGCGACGAAGGGCAGCGGGATACGGCGCTCCTCGCCGAGGGCGTCGACGCAGAAGGCCTCCGCCGGCTCGTTCTCGAGCAGGGCGAGGCCGCACACGCGCCCGTCGCTCAGCGCCGTCCAGGTCGAGCGCCCCGTCTCGCTCGGGGGCTCGGCCGCCGCCGTGGTCGACCCGTCCGCCCTCAGCACGACCCGCCCGCCGCTGGCGACCTCGGTGACGAGCACGCCGCCCCCCTGGGCCGGCAGCGCCGGGTCGCGATAGCCCGGGAAGCGCATCAGGGCGTCCGCCGTCAGCAGGCCCACCTCGTCCTTCGGCACGGTCCCCACGGCGTCCTCGATCTGCACCCAGAGCCCCGCGCCGCCCAGATCCGCCGCGGCACAGGGCGTACTGCCGGCCGAGGCGGCGCAGAAGACGCTCAGGGTCTCGTCCTCGCCCCGGACCAGCGCGCCGTACGCGGGCGAGCCCTCGGTCGCCGGGTGCGTCTCGCTCAGAAACCGGAACGGCGAGTACACGCGATAGGGCGTGACGCAGCGCCCGTCGCTCAGGAGCGCGCACCCCATGGGCACCTGGGACCAGCCCGGCGCCTTGACGGGGTAGCTGTCGGGCGAGATGAGCGGGGCGTCGACCTGGCGCTCCCGGGTCCAGGTGGCCCGGTGGATGCCGACGGCGACGCGCCCCGCGCCGGGGATCGGCCCCACGACCTCGGTCGCGACGCTGGCGTCGAAGGTGTCGCCCGGCGCGCCCGGGCGGACGACGAAGGCGCAGCGGTCTCCGACGGGGATCGCCCGCGCCGGGTCGCCGGAGATCTCCCAGCCGTCGGTGTCCAGGGCGCCGTGCCCCGGCGGCCAGCACAGGAGCGCGTCGGGGCCGACCTCCCACACCTCGAGCCCGGCGAGCGACGGCTCGGCCACCGGCTCCGGCTCCGGAACGTCGACGGTCCAGGCGTACACGTCGCCGAGGAAGCCGTCGCCCAGCTCGCCGAGCTGCGTCTGCCCGTCGTAGTCGTAGATGGCGCCCGTGCAGGGCGCGTCCGGGTCCAGGTTCTCCAGCGCGGCGCAGAGGAAGTCGTGGCCGATGAAGCCCAGCGGGCGGCCGAGCCCGTCGAAGCCGCCGTTGGTGACGATGAGGAGCTGGTCGTCGCCGTAGGGGACCGCGCCCCCGAGGACGTGGCCCGGCGGCAGGGCGACGTCCACGACGTGCTCCCAGCTCAGGCCGTCCGCCTGGACGACGGCGCGGTCGACGCGCCCGTCCCACGCGGTCCGGTAGAGGTCGCGCCCGCCGGGGCGCGTCCGGACGTGCAGGCCCTGGGCGTAGGCGGCCTCGTGTCCGACGTCGAGGGCGTCGCGGAGCGCCGGGTCGAGGGCGTCGAAGCGGACGCGGAAGGACGCTTCCGTGACCACGGCGAGCGTGGCGCCGAGGTCCTCGACGATACGCGGCACATCCCGGGCGCGCGGGAACGCCTCCGGCACGAGGGGCCCGTAGCTGACGAGGTTGGCGGCGTTGGGCTCCGTGAAGACGGCGCTGTCGACGAAGTCGGCGACGCCGACGAACGAGGCGAAGGCGGTCGACGCCGGCGACAGCACCCGCGGGTCGCCGTTGGCGTCGTGAAAGACGGCGTCCACGAAGACGCGCTGGCAGGGCGGCCCGGTTCGGTCGGGGGGCGGGCAGGTCGTGGTCGGCTGTCCGAGGTCGCCGAGCGGGATCTGCGCGACGTCGCCTTCGGGCGCGATGCTCGTGCCGTGCGCCGACACGCACTCCTCGGAGGGGACCGCGACGAAGTCGGGCAGCGACACGCACAGGATCTTCACGGCCGGCGCGGGGTCGGTGCAGACCAGCTGGCCGCCGATGCTGGCGCATTCGCGGGAGCCGAGCGACACGCCGTGGATGAGCAGGTGCATCTCGTCGGGCCCGGCGCCGGCGGGCTGGGTCGCCGCGAGCCGATGCGGGATGAAGCCGTCGGGACCGTAGGCCGCGCCGATGTGGATGGGCTCGCCAGGCCACGGGCGGGGCGTCGCGCGACGCGTCGGGTCCGGCTGCGGACCGGCGGGCGCTTCGAGGGGCGTGATCACGAGGCCGTCGACCGGCACCGGGATCTCCACGTCGCCGGTCCTGTCGAAGAGACCGCGCTGGGCCACCTGCGGCGCGATGGGGCCCCGGCCCTCCACGTAGGCGGTCAGGAAGTCGGCGCCGCTCTCAAAGAAGCCCCGCTCGTGATTCATGATGAACCACACGGGCTTACGGCCGAAGGCGGTGTCCATCAGCTCGCGCGCCACGACCCGGTGGCTGTGGGTCGGCGAGGCCCAGTGCATGCCGACCCGGACCGTCTTCGGCACGAAGAGCGCGCCGCCGTCGAGGAGCCCGCGGCGCGGCTGCCCGTAGAAGCGCACGCCGTCGTCGTCCGCCCGCCACCAGCCGAGCTGCGCGGGCTCGGGGGGCCAGTGCTGGTCGGCGAGGAACAGATAGAGCCCGGTCGAGCGCACGGCCAGGACCCGCTCGCCCTCGACCAGCCGCGCCGGCTCCGCCCAGACCTCGCCCTCCTGGGTGACGAGCCAGCGCGCGCCGGCGTGGAGCGGCCACAGGGGCTCGACGTTGGCCTCGCCCTCGCCCTCGGAGAAGAAGCGCACCTGGGCGGCGGCGGGGTCGGCGCCGATCAGGGCCAGCCCAGCCACGGCGAGCGCGAGCAGCGCGCGGAGCTCAGCGAACACAGTAGCCTCCGCTCAGGGCGCAGGGCGCGTCGAGGGTGGTGGCCGCCGCCTCGACGTCGCCCGGGCCGAGCCGGGGGGCGCCGGTGAGGTCGGCGACGCGGAGCTTGCCGCTGGCGACCTCGCGGATCCGCAGCTCGTCACACTGCGGCGCGTCGCTCTCGCACCCCCAGACGAGCACGCGGTCGCGGTCGACGCCGAAGGGCAGGCCGCCCTTGAACTGCAGCGTCTCGATCACCTCGTCGAGGGTGGGCGCGAGCAGCTGCAGCTGACAGGTGCCCGACTCCGGGCAGGTGTCGACGAACGTGTCGAACTGGAAGACCGCCTCGCGCAGGAGCAGGACCCCGTCGCCGCGCCGCCACGGCGTCCAGGTGCCGTTGAGGGTGAAGCGCTCGCCGGTCGCGGCGCTCAGGGCGTGGGTCCGCTGGCCGTCGCGGAAGACGAGCCCCTGGCCGGGCAGCGTCAGGCGCGGGGCGGGCTGGGTGTTGACGTTGATGGCGCCGATCCCGTCGCCGCTGAGCGGCAGCAGCGCCCCGGCCTCGGGGCGGGACTCGAAGCCGACCTCGTCGGGGTCGTGGCGGTAGAAGCGGACGCCATCGGCCTGGGACCAGGCGCCGACCACGGCGGAGCGGGCCTCGCGGCTGGCCGCGAAGCCCCAGACGCCGCTGATCATCAGCGTCCCGTTGACCCACAGCTCGCACCCCGGGGCGCCCTGGCAGGGGCCGCCGTTCGGCCCGCGCAGCTCGTAGACTGTGTCGTCGGAGGCGCCGAGCAGGACGACCGCGTCCCGGGCGAAGCTCGGCGGCTGGACGACGGGGTCCGTCGCCCCGGCGCCCAGCGGATACGTCGTTGCGTGGCCGGCTTCGGCCTGGGCCAGGAGCGTCCCGTCACCGCTCAGCGCGAGGCGGCGCTCCCAGCCACCGGTGGCGCCGCTCGGCGGGTTCGCGCCCGCGAGCAGGAGCGTCACCTCGCCGCCCTCCCAGGTGAAGGCCACCGGCGCCCCGGTGTCCCGCCGCGGCGCCGCGGCCACGGAGACCCCCGCCCGCGCCCAGACGAGCGAGGTGAGATCGAGGTCTCCGAGGGTGTCACCGTCCAGCGCGGCGCCGCCGTCGAGGTCCCAGACGACCACGCCGTCGTGGGTGTGGAGGAGCGCGACGGAGGCGTCGGGCGCGAGCTCTGGCGCCAGGGGACGGGCGGCGCTGAAGGTCAGGCGCTCCGCGGTGAGCTGCAGGGGGGCGCTAGCGTCGTAGCGGACGCGGGCGTACTCCCAGCGCCACCGGGGATCGGTCGACGTGCGGCCGATGAGCCACTGGCCGCGCGCGCGGTCGAGGGTGCCGACCACGTCGCGCCCCAGGGGGAGCCCCTGGCGGAGCACGGTCTCGGCGCGCAGCTCGCCGCGGGCCTGCCCGGTCCGGAAGGTCCCTGTCCGCGGCGCGTAGTACGGGGGCGCCGTGACGGTCGCCTCGTAGCGGCTGAGCGGCGTCAGCTGCCAGCGCCGATCGGGGTCCACCTCGACGATCTCGCCGCCGTCGAGGGCGGCGAGGGTGAAGGTCGCCTCCTCCTGGGGGTCCGAGAGCGTCACCGCGTTCTCGTAGGTCACGACCAGCGGCGGCGGCAGGGGCCGCACCGGGTGGACGTAGGCCAGGTCGGTCAGCGGGTCGTCCGCGGCGGTCGGGATCTTCGCGCCGTCGTCGCCTCCGCAGGCGGCGACCGCGCCGACGAACAGCATCAGGAGGGCGTCACGGCGCATAGATCACCCACGGGGTCGCGCCCTCCTGGACGCGGTTGATCCCGACCGTCAGCGGGTGCCGGGCGGCGCAGCCGACGCCGCCCGGCAAGATGGGCTGGCCGCGCCCGACGCCGAAGTGGGCGCCGTCACAGCTCGCCTCGCAGACCAGCAGCGAGTCCCGGTTCTGGATACAGGTGGCGTACCGTCCGGTGGCCAAGAGCCGTGTCCCTGTGAGCGGTGGGGTGAGGCGCCCGTTCACCACGGGGCCCCAGCTGGAGACGAGCGGGGAGCCGTCGTTCGAAAGGAGGCGGCCGAAGCTGGTGCTGATCACGACGCGCTCGCCGTCGCCGAGCGCGCCGACGCTCAGGGCGAGCGCCTCCTCGCCCGCCTCGAGCAGCTCGGCGAGCGGGTAGCGAACCGCGTCCGAGCGGCGCGCGCCGGGGCTGCCGGTGACCCACGGGCGGCCCCAGCAGGTGACGGCGTCGGGCGCGAGGGCGCAGGTGGCGGCCCCACCGGCGGCCAGGGCGGTGACGTTTGTGACGCCGGGGACCTGGAGTGGCTCGCCGGCCAGGCCGCGGCCATGGATCAGGGTCGCGTTCGGGAGCTGGCCGACGATGAGCCCCTGGCCGAGCTGCCCGTAGCCATCGTCTCCCCAGCACCACACCGAGCCGTCGTCCCGTTGGGCGCAGGTGTGGTCGGCCCCCGCCGCGACGTTGGCGACCTGATCGAAGGGCGCGCCGCCGAGGAGCGCCGGCTCGGGCGCGGCGTGGCGCCTCAGATCGGCCGGGCCGAGGCCGAGCTGCCCGTAGCGGTTGCTCCCCCAGCAGTGGACGCCGCCCGCGTTCGTGACCACGCAGGCGTGGGCGAGCCCGCTGTCGACGTGGGCGACGTCCGCGAGCCCGGGGATGGCGGCGGGCCGCGTCCGCACGACGCGGTCGCGCGTGGTGGCCGCGCCCTGGCAGCAGAGGTCGAGGGTGTCCTCGAAGACCCGGGTCCCGTCCGCGCAGGTGGTGTCGCCGCAGAGGGGGTTGCCGCCCGCGGTCTCGGCGTCGAGGGCGCAGCAGGCGCCGTCCCAGGAGGTCCAGGTGTCGCTCGCGAAGCCGCGCTGGCCCTCGAGGGCCTCGCCCCAGCAGGAGACGCCGCCGTCGGCGAGGGCGGCGCAGGTGGAGAGCTCGCTCACGGCGAGCTCGGCGACCCCGGTCAGGGGCTCACCCGGGGCGACCTCGGCGCGCACGAGGCCCTCGACCTCGGGGGTGTAGCGATCGGCGTCGCGGCTCCCGGCCCCGAGCTGCCCCGAGCGGTCGCTGCCGAAGCACCACGCCTCGCCGGCCGCCGAGAGGGCGCAGGCGTGGTCGAAGGCCGCCTCCAGGGCCACCCAGGAGCGCGCCGCGCCCGAGGCCGGCGGCGTCTGGGGGGAGCGCTCGCCGACGAGGTCGATCCGGGCGACGGTGTAGGCGCCGTCGACGCCGTTGGAGACCCCGAAGTCGAAGTACTCGACGGGCTCTCCGGGCGGGGGCGCGGTGACGGTGTCGATGAGCGCGCCGTCGCGGTAGATCTCGAGGCTCTTGGCCTGGGTCGTCCACGCGTCGTAGGGCCCGCCGTCGAGGAGGACCATCACCAGGCCGTCGCCCGGGACGACGCGCGGCGCCTCGAGGCCCGCGATCGGGGCCTGGACCTCGACGGGGTTGCAGAGCCAGCGCGGCTCGCCGAGGCGGAGCGCCTCGACGGTGTAGATGACGGTGTACGCCGGGTCGGCGCCGACGACGAGCGGGGACGACGCGACCTCGTCGACGAGCTCCTGGTCGCCCTCGGCGAAGAAGGACGCGAGGTAGTCGGCCGTCGCGACGCGCGTATCGCCGCGCCCCTCCCGCTCGTCGCGGACGCGCTCGGCGTCCCACGCGAACCACGCCTGCATCAGCGCGGTGGCGTCCGCCGGTGGCAGGGCGCGGCGCCAGATCCGGTAGCTCGACGCGGTGTCGTCGACCTGCCACTCGACCTGGGTCTCGTCGTAGGCGCCGGAGGCCCGACACACCGACGTGACGGGGAGCGCCACCTCCTCGCCCACGTCGCCGGTCGAGTCGCCGGTCGAAGCGCCGCCCCCGTCGTCTCCGCACCCAGCGACGACGAGGACGAGCGCGGCCACGAAGCACGTCGCCGAGCGTCTCAAGGGATTCATCCTGTCCAGTAGATGAAGACGACTGTAGCCCGAAGCTCGGCCGAGCCGAAACGCCGGACGCAGGAAACACGGCGCCGAGAGGTTGGCACGGGGCGTGGTCGTGGGGAGGGCGTGCTCGCGGCAGCCTACACTCCCCGAGAGGCTCAGGAGTCGACCTTGGTCTGGCTCCTGCGGACGCGTCTCGACGCGTTCATCGAGCAGGCCGAGCGGGATGGCGGGCCCAGGCTGCCTGGATTCGTCGAGCGACAGCTACGCGCCATGATCGCCCGTGGCGACCTGACACGGGGGGGCGTGCGGCTCGAGTGCTCGTCATGCCGCGGTCCCCGCATCGTGCCCCTCTCCAGTGAGACGCGGCTTTGCTCGTCCTGTGCCGGGCGTCGCATGAACGAGCAGGCGTGTCACCTGGTCGACCGGGTCAATCGCGGCGCCGAGGTGGCCTTGTCGACGCTCGGAAGCTAGCTTCGGTACATGATCACATGTCGGTTCTCCTCCTGTCTGGGCCTCTGCGCCTGGGTCCTGCTCGCGCTGACGCTCGCGGCCTGCGGGCTCTTCTCCTCGGACGACCCCGCGGACGACGACGGCGGCGATCCGACAACCGTTCGAGCGGCCTGCCACGAGATCCCCGGCCTCGACGAGATCCATTGGTCACCCTACGCCCCCGACGTCGGCGTCGCCATCGGCAGCCAGCACACCGGGATGTACCTGACCTCCGACGGCGGCCGGTCGTTCCAGCGCTCCGCCTACAACTGGAGCGACGAGTTCCCGGACTACCACTCGGGCTTCTCGCCCACGTCCGTCGTCTTCCTCGACGCCGACCACTGGATCGTCGTCGGCGCCATCACCCGCTTCATCAACGCCCGCAACGAGATCGCCTCCCGCGTCATCGCGACCTCCGACGGCGGCCAGAGCTTCACCCCGATCTTCGAGGGCTCCGACGACACGCGCTTCCTCGAGTATCCGAACGAGCCCGACATCCGCCCCTTCGACCGACCCGCCGAGGCGGTCTTCCGCCTCGACGAGCAGCGCGTCGCGGCCCTGACCCGCGGGCTCCTCCTCGGGAGCGTCGACAACGGCGCCACCTGGCACGCCCACGACATCTTCGGGACCTGGAACCCCGACCCGGCCACCTTCGGGTTCCCCTCCGACGAGATCGCGACCTGGTTCTCCCTCGACGCCGACGGCGTCGGCCTCGTCTTCGTCGGCGGCTGGGTCTTCGCGACGCGGGATCGCGGCCTCACCTTCGAGCGCGTCGTCGAGGAGGGCGTCGCGGACGCCGCCCTCGATCCGCAAGGACGCCTCGTCACCATCGAGCGCGTCGCGACGAGCTTCTTCTTCCACCTCTACGACCACGTCGACGGCCGCTGGCAGGAGGTCGCCAACAACTTCCACGACGTCGACGCGGGGCTGAACGCCAACGAGATCCTCTGGTTCCTCCCCGACGGCAGCTTCGTCGCCACCGTCCACGAGCCGGCCAACATCCCGGAGCCCTTCCTCACCCTCGTGCGCCGCGACGGCGATCGCCTCGTCCGCCACCCGATCGAGGTCGACGCCGGCGACGGCATCGAGATCGGCGACGTCCTCGGGCAGTCCCGGGTCGCCGGCCGCCACCGCGCGTTGATCGAAGGCGGCGCCGACACCCCCTCGTTCCGCCGCCGCATGCTGTGCGAGCTCGGCGAGGACGTGACCCCGGTCGCCCTCCCCCTGGCCGGCGTCCCCGCCGACCTCGCCCCCGGCGAGATCGCGCGCTACGCCCGGCGCATGCACGTGACCCACGCCTTCGACCGGATGACCTTCGACGCCTCCGGGCGGGTCTACGTCGCCAGCTCCCGCGCGCTGTGGGCCGGCCCGGAGAGCGCCCCGCCGCTCTTTCAGGGCAGCAGGACCGCGCCCCAGGACTGGCACCCTCCCAACCACGACAACGTCGCTTTCCCCGAGACCGGCGGCCTGACCGTCGCGCCTTCGGGGGCCCTCGTGCTCGCCCTCAACTTCATCGGCACCGAGCGGCAGCTCTTGTTCATCGAGCCGGCGACCGGCGAGCTCCTGTCCTGGCAGACGTTCCTGCCCTTCGACGACGAGCTCTACGTGCGCGACCTGTTCGCGGTGGGTGGCCTCGTCTTCGGCGCGACCGCGTCCGGCACCGCCGACATCGGCGCGACGGCGGACGTCGGCGGCGACGGGCGCTTCCACGGCATGCCGGGGCGCGGCGTCGCGCGCTCCGACGGCGCCTACACCTACCTCCACCTCGCCGCGCCCGGCCCGGACGGCCACGCCATCGGCCGGCTCTCGATGTTCGAGGGGCGCCTGCCCGACGAGGGCTTCACCTGCGCGAGCTGCACGCACTTCCCCGGGATGGTGCAGGCCCTGGTCGCCGACGACGACGGCATAATCTACGTCCTCGACCGACGCCAGGCGGCCGTCTTCCGGCGCCCCTTCGACGACGAAGGCGCCGACTGGCAGCTCCTGGCCTCGGGCTTCCACAACCCGGCCGACATCGCGCTCCTCACCCGCGACGGCGTGGAGCTGGTCGCGGTCCTCGACGGCGACGTCTTCGTCTTCCGCCCCGATCCGGCCGCTCCCGCGACGCGCGGCGTCGACCAGCGCCCGGGCGATGGCGAGATCGGCGGCGGCGGCCCGCGCCCCATCGAGGCCGACGGCGGCGCCTGCTCCGCCGAGAGCGGCCCGTGCATCGAGCCGCCCACGTACTCCAACCCGGGCCTCGAGGAGCTCGATGGCGTCGTCCTGCTCGAGCCGGTCAACGGGGGCAGCTTCTGCTTCGACGGCGTCGGTCTTGGCGCCGAGGAAGGCACCGTCTGGTTCAACGACAGCCCGGTGACCACGTTCACGGTCTGGGGCGACCGTCAGGTCTGCGGCGCGATCGCGCCCGAGGGCATCGTCGACGGGCTCGTCTGGATCGAGACGGCGGGCGGCCTGACCTCCAACACCCTGCCGTTCATCGCCCCCGCTGCGAACGTGCGCTTCGAGGTCCCGGATCCGCCGGTCGAGACCGGCGACGTCATCCGAATCGTGGGCGACAACCTCGGCCTGCGGGGCCACGCCGTCACCGACGGCCTACTCCTGCCGGCCACACCCGAGGGCATCGACGTCATCATCGACGCCGGGTTCCGCGGCACGCTGGCGTTCTCGAAGCGCGCCAGCTTCGAGCTGTGGACCGAGCAGGTCCCGGTCCTCCCCAGCGCGCTCGTGGGCGCCGTCGCCGGCCCCAGCGAGCGCGGCGGGATCAGCGGGCACGTCGGCACGGGCGCCGCCTGGACGCTGGACGGAGCCCCCATCGACCCGCCGGACGCCGACGGCGACTGGATCAGCGCCCTGTCGGTCGGCGATCACACGGTGACGGCCTCGGTCCTCGGCGAGGAGGTCAGCGTCGACGTCGCGCGAGTCACCTACGACACGCACACCCACGGCCGGCTGTATCCAGACGGGATCGCGCTGCCGCCGCACCGGCAGGCCTCCGCGCGACACGAGGGCCAGACCTACACCCTCGTCCGCACCGGCAGCTGGCAGCGGCCCGGGGGCCCTGGCGCGGAGGAGGTGCCGGGCATCCCGACCGTCGAGGCCGCGGTCTCAATCCCGAAAGGCGGCGGCGTCCAGCACATCGCGGGTCGGGCCTTCGTCGAGCCGTCCGGCGCACGCACGCCGGACGAGGACTACGACACCGACGAGGACATGCCGCGGCTGGTCGCGACCGGCGGCGCCCTCTTCCGCGTCGCCCGGGCGCGGGACGTGACGATCGAGCCCGACACCCGGGGGAACCCGACGGTGACCCTGTCGCGCACCGTCACCCCGTTGACCGCGGTCGTCGCCAGCTACCCCGCGTCCGGCGCCGCCGACGGGACACCTCACTCCCTCGAGGCGGAGCCCCTGGCCACGGTGGTCGCGCCCAACGACGCCGCCGACGGGCGGGTCGCCGGAGCGGGCGGAGCGGACGGCCAGCTCTGGGTGGCGCTGTCCGGGGACGACGAGACCTGGGTCGTCCGCGGCGCCGTCGACGACCCGGAGGGCTGGGCGCCCGCCGGCGTCTTGACCGGCGACTGGGACGCTCACCCCGTCGGGGACGGCGTCCTCTTCCTGCAGACCGGCCAGTTCGACGCGCCGGTCGCGCTGTCGTGGGGCGGGTTCGACGCCAACGGGACCCTGACGACCGAGGACATCTCGGCCGCGGTGGACGGCGTCCCGATCCGGCGCGTGATGGCGTGGCGGGCCGAGGGCGACGGCGGTGCGCTCTTCGCCTTGCGCCTCGAGGGCGGCGACGAGGTGGTCGCGACCCTGGCGCCCGGCGCCACGGCGCCAACCCAGCTCGAGACGATCCCATCGGACCTGCCCGGCGTGGGGATCACCCGCGATCACGGCGTCGGCTACGAGCGCTTCGGCGTGGCGGACGTGATCCGCTACGAAGGCGACGTGATCGTGGCCCTCGCCGTGGCGGAGGGCGAATCGGAGCCTGGCTTGTGGCTGGCGCGGCTCGCGGACGGCGAGGCCGAGATCACGCGCGAGCTCGCCTCGATCGCGACGGACACGAGCCGCTGCCTCGGCCCGTACCCGATCGAGCTGGGGGCCTGCGGCGTGGCGGGGGCGATCGAGACGAACACCGAGGGCTGCACCTACTTCGCGTGCCCGCAGCGGGTCCGGCTGTGGCTGCCGCAGCACGGCGGCGGCGTGGAGCAGGCGCGGCTGGCCGTGGACGACGAAGGCCTCGAGGTGACCTACGCGGTGCGCTTCCCCGCGGGCTGGAGCCGCCACACGCTGGACCGGGGGCGGATCCGGACGGCGGTGTTCACGGAGCCCCCGCGCTTCGAGTAGCTGGCGCGCCGAGGCGAGACCCCTCCAGCCCCCGCCGCGATCGACCGCTCGGCTGTGAGCCGCGCGATGCCGGGGACTACAGCGTCAGGCGTCGCCGCCGCGGCCGCGTCCCGGCGTCGATCGCTGCGGCTGCGGGCAGGCACAGCAGGCCAGGCGCCGGTGCCGCGCTGCGTCCGCGCCGGTATGAGCCCATCGAGTGAGGCCCTCGCGTCCGCGCTATCCGAGCCGCGCGGCGCTGGCCGGACCCAGCACGCGCCTCACGACGGCGAGGGCGTCCCGGTAGGCGTCGGGCTCGGTCGCGCGCAGGTCGGCGAGCGGCACCAGGCGCAGCGTCTCGCGCTCGTCATCGGCGGTGAGGTAGACGGGGTGCGGGTCGACGCGCTCCACGTGGGTCTCGGGGCGGCCTTCACGGACGCCCCGCGCGAGGGTGATCCGCACGACGAGGCTCAGGGCGTAGATCGGGGCGCGCAGCGGGACGACGAGGTTGCCCAGGGAGTAGCAGATGGGGACCGTGCGCTCAGGGGCGCGCCGCGGCCGAAACAGCTCGATGGGCTGGATGACGTGCGGGTGGTGCGAGAGGACGACGTCACACCCGAGCTCGCCCAGCGCGCGGGCGACGCGCTGCTGTCGGCGGGAGGGGAAGAGCTCGAACTCGAGGCCCCAGTGGAGGTAGGCGACGACGAGGTCGGCGCCGGCCTCGCGGCAGCGTGACACGGCCTGACGCACGCGCTCGAGGTCGGCGTGCTCGGGCGCCGCGTTCAACCTCGCCACCTGGACGAGCCCGTCTCGCCCCGGCGGCGCGTGGCGACCGTTGAGGCCGAAGGTGAAGGTCACGAGCCCCACTCGGAGCCCGCCCCGCGCGAACACGACGGGAGGCGGCAGCGCGTCCGCGCCAGCGTCGGGGTGGATCCCGAGCGGGGTGACGCCCAGGGCGGCCAACGTCGACCGCGCCGCCTCGAGGCCGGCCACGCCCTCGTCGAGGGCGTGGTTGTTGGCCAGCGAGACGTGGGTGAAGCGCGCGCCCGCCGGGCCGAGCGCGCGCTCGATCTCGGCGGGCGTCAGGGCCAGCACCGGCGCCCGGACGTAGGCGCTGTCGAGGGGCTCGGACGCCACGCCTCCCGGCCGGCACGGCGACTCGAGGTTGGCCATCCGGAGCGCCGCGCCGGCGAGCAGCGGCGCCACCGCGTCGTAGAGCGCCGGCGAGCGCTCGAGCCAGGGGTGCGGCATGAGATCGCCGACCGCCGCCAGCGTGAGCCGCTCCCGGACCTCGAAGCCAGGCGGGAGCAGGCCCTCCGCCGCGCGCTCGGCGAGGTGGAACGCCTCCGGGCGCTGAGGCCGCTGCGGCAGGAGCACGGGGTGCCGCGCCTTGTGCATCCAGTGGGCCTTGTCGAGGAAGGTCATCTGCTCGAGATCGCCCGAGGTGTCGCGCGGTCGCCGCCACAGGCCCAGCGCGCGGGCGACCCGCGAGACGCCGGCCATCACGAGCCGCGTCCGCCCCGAGAGGTGGACCAGCTGATCCGGGGTCTCCGCCACGCTCACCGCCTCACCGCCGCGCCTCGGGGAAGCGCCCGAGCTCATCGCAGCGCGGCGAGGATGTGGGACGCCACGGCGGCGGGGACGGTGCGCTGAGGGAAGTGGCCGCCGTGGTCGAGCAGGACGAGCCGCGCGTTCGGGAGGGTGGCGGCGAGCTCCTCGGCCAGCTCGGTCTCGAGGCCGGGGTCGTCGACCGCGTGGATGACGGTCGTCGGCGTCCGGATCCCCGGCGCCCGGCGGGCGACGTCGTCGAAGTCGAGGGTCGACCCGACGCGCAGCTGACACCGCAGCCGGCGCCAGTCGTCGGGCGCGTCGAGGTCGAGGCTCGCGTAGAGCCCGCGCATGATCTCCATGACCTCGTCGCGGGTCTCGAGCGCATCGAGCCGCTGCATCAAGGCCGCGAACGCCGCCGGCGGGTTCTGCCGGATCAGCGCGTGGGGGCGGAGCCCGGCCGAGTCCAGGAGCACCAGCCGGTGCACCCGGTCGGGGAGGCGGCTCGCCACCAGCATCGCCGCCAGCCCTCCGAGCGAGTGCCCGAGCACCGAGAACCGCGCCAGGCCCAGGTCGTCGGCGACCTCTTCGACGATCTCCGCCCAGTCGTGGAGCGAGGCCGCTTCCCCCGGCTCGGAGTCGCCGAAGCCCGGCATGTCGATCCCGATGAGGTCGATGTCCCCGCCGATATGCGGCGCGAGGACGAGCAGGTCGCGGCGTGAGCTCGGGATGCCATGGAGGGCGATGAGCGCCGGCGCCGCGGGCGGCCCCGCGTGCTCGACCGTGACGATCCCAAATCTTGTCGAAATCGCAAGAGTTCCCATGAGCACACCTCCAGCTGAGGAACATAGCCTCATGTGCGCATGCTCAGCAAGCGTAGATGCCCGTGATTCAGTCGATTATACGGGTTCCTCGGGCGCCCCCTGCGCGCGGGTGCTGCGCCGCGAAGTGACCATTTCTTGCGAAATGGCAAATTGACGGTACCCCCGTTCGGGGGATGTCGCTCGCGCATTCGCCCCGCCAAGCTGTCCCCGAACGACAAAGAACGTCCGTTGGTCGGGGGCGGTGGAGATGAACCGAAGCCACGAGATGACAGCGCCCAGCGCGCGTGGGAGACGCAAGGCGCTGGGCCGCGCCTGGACCGGGGCGCTCGTCGCCCTGTTGGTGTCGCCGACCTCGCCGGTCCGGGCCGCGCCCCCGGGGTGCGCGGCCCTCGCCGCCGCCGGGCGAGTGACGGGGGACCCCGCGGCGTCCTGGGCGGCGGTGGTCGGCGGCGCCGTCACGGACGTCGACCGGTGGCTGACCGGTGGGGGGGAGCCGCCCCTCATCGAGGTCGTCGACCTGGGACCCGTCACCGGCGCGTGGTACTGCCGGGGGGCCGACGCCATCTATCTCTCCCGGGCGCTCGTGATCTGGGCGTACCTCGGTCGCGAGGTGGACGGCGCGGACTTCGTCGCCTTCGTCGTCGGCCACGAGCTCGCGCATCGCCACGCCGAGCCCGGCGCGCCCGGCGACGGGGCGTGGACGTTGGTCGGAGAGGGCCCCGCCGACCTCACCGGCGAGGTCGCCGCGGACGCGTGGGCGGCGGTCGTCACCGCCGTTGCCCGGGAGCCGTCGTCGGGGCGCTGCTTGTCGCCCTGGGCGATGGCGCGCCGGCGGACCATCGAGCACTACCTCGTCGACGAGGTCGGCGCAGACCCGGGCGGCGCCGAGTGGAGCGGCCGCCGGGCCGCGCTGCTCGGCGCCCTGGACCGCCTCGACGCCCTCGGGGGGGCGGCCGCGCTCTGCCGGAAGGCCCCCCGAGCGCCGCGCCGTTGAGCGCTGTCGGGCCTCGGGCCGGCGGTCCGGGCGGGCCGCCCGCCGCTTGACAGCCGTGACGAAGCCCAGCTATCTGCTGCAATACGGTCATGATCTCGTGTGAGCGTGTGATGTTGCGGAAACGTTCACAGTTAGGGGCTGTCCAAGAACAAGTGGGCCAGATGGCCAAGGAGGCGTCGTGCTGGGCGGTTCGCCGACGACGCAGGCAGACCGGGCGTCTTTCAAGTCGTCGGCGGGCCGTCCAGTGCGGCGGATCCGACGGCCAGATGGTTCACTTGTTTTTGGACAGGCCCTTAGGGTCCGCGCAGGAACAACTCAGCAGGATGGCCAAGGAGGCGGTCCGCTGGGTGGTTCGACGAAAGCGCAGTCAGACCGGGCTGCAAGCTTTCGAGCTTTCGTCGGGCCGCCCAGTGGGCCGGATCAGCCGGCCAGGATGTTGAGTTGTTTCTGCGTGGACCCTTACTCGTCGGGCCCGAGCGGAGCGGATGACGATGACGGCTCGCCCCAGGCTCCGCGCGCGCAGGATCGCGGTGAGGCTCCCGGACGGGGCGTTCGCGCCGTCGCCCGCGACCGCGCTCGCCAGGGCGCGGCTGGCCCTGAAGACCGTCGAGGCCACCCACCCGCGAGAGCTTCGCCGGCGGCTCCTCGAGGTCGTCGCCGAGCTCGTCGACGCCGACTTCGTGACCTTCGTCCGATACGACCTCGACGCCGGCGTCCTGCGCTACGCCTCCATCAACACCACGACGGCGGCGACCGAGCGGCACCTGCTGGATAATCTCGAGGGTCGGCCCAAGCTCTGGGACGGCAATGACCACCTGCGTCCCGACCCGGCGGAGGTGAACCGCTTCGTCGACGACAGGGTCATTCAGTCGCTGCCCCTCCCACCCGACAACCCCCTGCAACGCGTCGCGTACGCGCCCTTCGGCGTCGTCGACGTGCAGCGCGCCCTGGTCTTCGACGGGCCGCGGTTCATCGGCCATGTCTCGCCGAACTACCTGTCGAAGCGCGTCACCCACGCCGGAACGGACCTGCTCAACAGGCTCATGCCGGAGATACAGGCCCACCTCGTCCACGCCGACCACCTCGAGCGCGGGGAGCTCCTCGCCCCGCTGCACTTCGTCGTGCGCGACACGGGGCACATCGACTTCGCCACCCCCGCGGCGGAGGCGTGGCTCTCGCCGCTCCGCCGCGCGCGGATCGCCGACATCGTGCGGAGAGCTGACAAGTCGCGGCTCTTCGACGCCGTCCACAACGTCGAGGGCGCGCGCGCCACCCTGTTGCGGATGCACGGCGACGGCGTGGTCTATCTGCTCACGCTCACCTCCCTGCAGGCGCCAGAGCTCGCGCCGGACCACGCGCTCACGCCCCGACAGCGCGAGGTCGCCGAGTACGCGGCCGCCGGCGCCACCGCGCGCGAGATCGGTGAGACCCTCGGCCTGGCGACGGAGACCGTGCGCCAGCACATCAAGGAGATCTACCGGCGCCTCGACATCGCCTCGCGCGTCGAGCTGGTGGCCGCCCTGGCGCTCGGTCGCGAGAGATCGCGGTGAAGTGTCGCTGGATATGCCGCTGTATGTGACGGGTGATGTGCCGAAGCGTCTGCTTCCGTGGCGAGGGGCCGGCGAAGAACAACGTCGACCGGGCAGCCCCCCGGCGTGGGCCGCGCGGTCGGGATCGAGCGCCACCGACACCACCCGATAGAGCGCGTCGTAGCGGAGCCGCCGCCCGCCGAGCGGCGCTCCGTCGTCCGGCGGCCGTCCACCACCTCGCGGAGCCGCCCGGTCCGGTCGCGGTCGTACGGCCTCGAGTGGGAGCTCACCGAGAGCCCGGCCGGCGCGCACCAGTGGGCGCCAGAGGGCGACGTGAAGCCCGTCCGCGACGCCCACGTCGAGGGTGGGGGCTACTCCGGGGCCCGGGTCGCCCGCCACAGCTCCTCGACGTGGGGGTCGCTCACGCCCAGCTCGCGCAGGGCGGCCTCGAGCCTCGCGAGGTACTCGAGGTTCGGCCCGCTCGGCCCGTGGCGCTCGCGGATCTGGGCCGCCATCTCGGCGACCGGCGCCGGGCCCAACCAGTCGGGGTTGCCCGGCGCCGCGGCGAAGCACAGTCCCTCTGCGAAGGGGGCGTCGGATCCGTCCGGCGCGTAGAGCGGCAAGACGAGCCGCCGGTAGCCGGCCTTCTCGCGGTGGTCGAGGGCGGTCAGCACGCCGGCCGCTGTGTCGTCGGCCAGGCGGTACGCCATCCCGTCGCAGCGCGCGCCGTCGCTGGCGATCAGGGTGACGACGCGCCCCGGTCGACCGGGCACGCCGCGGTGGTCCGGCGAGCCCTGCCAGAAGCGCCGCTGCCAGCCGCGGATCCACGCCGGGCGGCGCTCCTCGAAGGGGAAGCCGGGCCGCCACACGAGCGAGCCGTAGCCGAAGATCCAGGTCATCGACCGACCCATGGGTCACCACGGCGCGAGGGCGCCGTACCCGAGAGCGGGGAGGAGGTTGGCTGGAGGTCGCGCGCGGTCACGGCGACGACTGTAGCAGCGTTTGGGGACGACCGCGCAGGCGCCGCCCCGTCCCGCGCGGCGAGCTCACAGCTGCTCGCGGAGGAGCGCGACGCGCAGCGCGGCCGCGAGCCAGGCGTCGCAGGCCGCGGGCCAGCCGGCGCCCGAGACGCGGGCCTCGTCCACCGCGGAGGCGACGGTCGCGAGGGCCTCGCCGGTCGTCGCCAGGCCGACCTCGTCGAGGGCGGCGGCGGACTCCCGGAGGCGCGCCGACCAGCCCGCGGAGAGCGCGCGGAGACCGCCGTGGGCGGCGTCCTCGAGGAGCCCGGCGGCGGTGGCGACCGCGCCCTCGGGGTGGCCCTCCACGCCCCGGGACGGCGCGGTGGGGACCACGACCGCCTCGCCGTCCCACAGATCGGGGACGATGACCCGATCGCAGGCGATGGCGGAGGGGTCGACCTCGACGCGGCCGAGGTGGCGCCGCACCTCGCCGGCGACGAAGCGCGGCGGCCCGTGGGCGCCCGACAGCGCCACGGCGATGGCGTCGAGGGCGGCGGGGGCGGCCGCGCGATAGGCGCGGACGACGTGGTAGATGGCCTCACCGTCGCTGACGTCGGCGGTCAGCGTCTGCGCGGCCGGATCCCAGGAGATCGCCAGCACCTCCGCGACGGGCAGCACGTGGACGTCCTCGGCCAGCACCCGTGGGCGGAGAAGACGCGGAGGACGCGCGGCGTGGGCGGCCGCCACCGCCGCGGCGCCGTCGACCCGGATGGGCTCCGGCAGGTCCTCCCAAGCACCGGTCTGCGGGGTGACCGAGGTCGCGCCGCCGGCCCGCGAGCCGAACACCAGCGCGCGGTTCGCCCGGCGCCGGACCGCCCGCGAGACCACCTGCCCGTGCGCCAGCGCCCCGAGCCGGAGCCCGCCGCCGAGGGACCGGCTCGCCAGCCCCGCGCCCGTCGGGAAGTCGTCCCGCGCCTCGAAGGTCCACGCGCGCTCGAGCACCAGCACCATGGCCGAGCTCGGATCGCACAGCAGCACCCGCGCGCGACGCCAGCCCGGGCCGCCGTCCACCCGGGCGCCCAGGGACACCAGCCGCAGCAGATCGAGCCGCGTCTCGAGCGCCTCCCCGGTCCCGAGGACGTGCCCCGCCGGGAGCTCGGCGTCGGCGCTGGCCGCGCGCGCCCGGGCCTCGAGCTCGACCAGGAGCGACGCCGCCGCCGCGCGCTCGTAGCGGGCGCTCCGGGCGCGGTAGGCCGCGAGGGTCGCCTCCAGGTCCTCGAGCAGCAGCGTCGGCCACGCCTGGCGGGCCGTGGCGAGCGCCTCGCGCGCGACCGCGAAGCGCTGACCCAGGGCCGGGCTCGCGCCGGCGACCCCGGTCTCGAGGAGCTCCCGCGCCAGCGCTCGGGCCGGGGCGAGGGGACCGTCGTCGACGCCCGCGTGGGCCTCGCCGCGGAGCTCGACCACGCGGTCCCGGTCCGACTCGCGGAAGGCCCAGACGGCCAGCGCGAGATGGACGCAGTGGTTGGCCACCTCGCAGTCGCAGAGGGCGTAGCCGAGGTCTCGCGGGACCAGGAAGCGGACGGTGCACGAGGGCAGGATCGCCGCCGGCGGCGGCCCGTGGCGGAGCTCGACCACGACCCCGCGCGACCGCGCGCGCCGGGCCCCGTCGAAGACCCGCTTGCCCAGCGCCGCGCGGAGCGCCTCGTCTTCGAAGCCGGCCGGGCTCCACGCCTGCTCCGCGCCCAGGTCCGCCTCGGTCGTCTCCTCCGCGGGCGCCCGGGACTCGGCCCACGGCCGATACGCCAGGGCGGTCGCGACCTTGTGTCGACACGCCGCGGGCGCGCCGCAGCTGCACGGCGCCTCGACCAGGGGTACCCCGACCGGGAGCCTGGCGACGACGCCGTCGGCGAAGGTCCCGAGCACCGTGCCGTCGGGCTCCTCGACGAGGGTCGGGCCGTCGCCGCGGTCGAGCTCGCGCTGGGCGCGCTTGACCAGCCCGCGGTTCGCCAGGGCGGCGACGGCGTCGGGGGTCAGGGCCAGCAGATCCGCCCTCATCGGCCGACCTTCTCGGCGATCCAGGCGGCCAGCTCGCCCGGGGTCATCGCCCCGACCTCGGCGCCGGCGTCGACGAGGCGGAGCGCGAGCTCGCGGTCGTACACGGGCGCCGCCTGTTCGTCGAGGGCGGCCAGGCCCAGGACCTTCGTCCCCTGAGCGCACAGCCCCCGAACGCGCTGGACGAGGCGGGTCGCGTCGCCGCCCTCGTAGAAGTCGGAGATGACGACGACGATGGCGCGCCGCGGGACGTCGACGAGGTCGGCGGCGTAGCCCACGGCGCGGTCGATGTCGGTCCCGCCGCCGAGCTGGACGCGCATGAGGAGCTCGGCCGGATCGGTCACCTCGTCGGTCAGGTCGACGACCTCGGTGTCGAAGGCGACGAGGTGGGTCCGCATCCCGGGCAGGCCCCACAGACAGGCCGCCGTCACCGCCGCGTGGATGACCGAGGGCAGCATCGAGCCCGACTGGTCGACGAGCAGGATGATCTGCCAGCGGTCGGCGTGCCGCCGCGTCCGCGCGAAGAAGAGGACCTTCTCCAGGTACAGGCGGCGCGCCCGGGGATCCCAGCGGTGGAGGTTCCGCCGCAGCGTCGCCTTGAAGTCCAGGTTCCGCGCGATCCGGAGCGGCGAGCGGCGGCGGCGGTCGAGGGTCCCGGAGAACGCCGTCCGGACCTCCTTCGAGAGCCGCTCCATGAGCTGGCGGACGACCTCGCGGACGATGCGCCGGGCCATCTCGAGGACCTTGGGGTTCATGAGGTGCTTGGTCCGCAGGACCGCCTGGAGCAGCGCGGGGTTCGGCTCGATGCGCGCGATGACGTCGGGGTTGGTCACCACCTCGTCGATGCGGTAGCGCTCGACCGCGTCGCGCTCGAGCCGCTCGATGGTCGCCTTGGGAAACAGGCGGTGGATCTCGTCGATCCAGTCCGGGACCGTCAGCGCCGAGGGGCCGGCGCCGCCCTGGCGCCCGGCGATGTCCCGAGCCGCGCGCTCGCCGCCCTCGTCGCGGCCGTACAGCCAGTCGAGCGCCGCGTCGGCGGCCTGCAGCTCCTCGCCGAGCGCCCCGCCCGGGCCGAGCGTCCCCTCGGAGGCCTCGCCCAGGACCAGGCGCCAGCGCTGGAGCCCCGCGACCTTCACGACGCCACCTCCCCGACGAGCCCGTAGCGAGCCATGAGCCCATCGATCGTGCTCTCGAGCGCGAGCCCCGCGGCGACGACCTCCGGGGCGATCTGCGCCCGGAGGAGCGAGCTCGCGCCTCGGTCGTCGGCCCCGTATCGGCGAAGCACCAGCCGCGCCAGCCGCTCGCGGTCGCGCGGCGGGAACCACGAATAGGCCATCCGGAGTGACGGCAGCGCGACGAGGAAGTCGTCGTCGGTGAGCGCGCCCTGCACCTCGTCGAGCACGCCGACCAGCGCGGCCGCGCTCGTGACCTCCTCGCGGGCCAGGGCGAAGAGCCCCGCCAGGAAGTCGCCGAGCCGCTTCGGTAGCGCCATCGCCCGGACCGCCCTGGTCGCCTCGGCGGCGGCCGTCGCCGCGTCGGGGAAGCCGTCGAGCGCCCACAGGAGCCCCAGCGCCGCGCCCCGGATCGCCGGCGGCGCGTCGGCGTCGTGAGCGCGCCGCGTCATGACCGCGAAGGCCAGGCCGGGGTCGACCTCGAGCGCCATCGGCCCCGGGCGGAGCAGCTCTCTGACCGCCGCGAGCGCCCGCAGGTGGGCGTCGTCCGCCGCCAGGTCCGGGCCGCTCAGGCCCTCGACCAGCCACAGCGCCCGCTCGTAGCCGGCCTCCAGCACCGCGGCAAGGGGCGCCGCCCCGGTCGCCCCGAGGAGGTCGCCGTGGCGCCACAGGGCGTAGGTCCGTTCGACGGCGCGACCGAGGGCGCCCAGGTCGTGGGTCTGGCGGACCCCGGCGTCGAGCGCGGTCAGCGCGCGGCCGGCCAGCCCCTCGACCCCGACGAAGACCGCGTCGCCCAGGAGCGCGGCCAGCGCGTCGATGTCCCCGGCGGCGTCGGCCACGGCCTCCTCGAGGAGCGCCAGGGCCGCGGCGTCCAGGGTCGCGCCATACGCTCCGGCCTCGATGAGCGCCGGCTCCTGCAGATCGTCGGCGCGGATCTCCCAGGTCTCCTTCAGCTCGGCGTCCGTCGCCCACGCCGGCCCCGCGGTGCGGGTGAAGCCGGGCACGCCGAGGACCCGCAGCGCGTGGAGGATACGGCTCCGCACGAGGTCCGCCTCGTCCGTCAACGCCAGCGTCACCTGTCGCGACGCGCGCTCGGGAGCGAGCCCGGCGGTCCGGAGGCGCTCGGCGACGTCGAGCACCAGGGGTGGCCGCGGGGTCCCCGGCGCGAGGCGCCCGCGCGCGTCCCCGGCGAGGGCCGCCACGACCTCGACGAGCATCGGGTCGGTCCCCGGCAGGAGCCTCCCTCGGCGCGACCACGGCAGCGGCACCTCGAGCGCGTCCTTCACCAGCGCGCCGGCGACGGCGTCGAGCACGTCCGTGCGGGTGAGCGTCGCGTGCCCGCGCATCCGCCCGAGGGTCTCGGCCATCGCGCGCGTCGCCACCAGGTCGGCCGTCGAGACCGGCTGCCGCTTGGCCCGGAGCCGCGCGACCACCCGGTCGAGGAGCCCGTCGGCCGCCGCCTCGGCCCCGCGGGACCAGACCAGGTCGTAGAAGCCCGGCGACGGCATCCCCGATTCGTAGCCGGCGAAGGCGTCGAGGCGCCGGTAGCTGTACGGGACGAGCCAGCTCTGAGGCGGGTCTTCGGCCTCTTCGGCGGGGACCTCGAAGGCGGGGAACGGCTCGGCGCTGGCCGCCGGCGCGACCGCCAGCAGCGGCGGCTGGTGCCACCCGCCGCACACGACGACGACGTCGCCGGCGTCGGGCTCGGCGAGGGCCCAGGCGACGCACCGCGCCATGTACGCCTCGCGCGGGGCGTCGCGCTCGCTGGCCGGGGTGTCGCCGCGCAGGCGCAGGAAGTAGGCGTCGAGGCGCTCGCGCAGGGCGTCGGGGGGCGCGGGCTGCTCGAAGAGGTGGTCCCAGAGTGTGTCGTCGTCGTCGACCCCGAGGCGCTCGCACAGGGCGGCGGTGTAGCGCTCGTGGTGCTCGCGCTCGGCCGGGCGGTCGGCGTAGCGGTTTCGGACGCCGGCGAAGGCGGGGTGCCAGGCGGGGAGGTCCATGAAGCGGACGTCGGCGCCGGCGGCGCGGCCCTCGCGGAGGGCGAGCCACTCGGGCGAGTAGGCGCAGAGCGGGGTCCACGAGGCGTGGGTGCGGGCCGCGCCGCGGAACCACGTGAAGATGGCCAGCGGCGGCTCGTGGTCGAGGGCGAGCTCGTCGAGGCGGGCGTTCATGTCCGCCGGGCCCTCGATGAGGACGTGGGTCGGGCGCGTCGCCCGGATGACGTGTCGGACCAGGCGCGCGCAGGCCGGCGAGTGGTGCCGGACGCCGATGACGTGGAGGGCCACCGCGGCTCAGGCGTCGGGGAGCAGGTGTCGCGCCTCCCAGAAGGCGCGCCAGTGGTCGCCCTTGCGGCGGGCGACGCGCTGCTCGAGGTAGCGGCGGATCTTCTTCAGGTCGTCGGGGTTGTCCTTGGCGGCGGTCCCGGCGAGGCACTCGAGGACGTCGGCCGGGGTGCCGGCGTCGCCCCGGAGAAACCACCCCTTCACGCCCACGGTGTGGGCGACGGCGACCGCCTCGGCGGTGGACATCACGGCGGACAGGCGCTCCATGGCGTCGCCGCCCTGGGTCTGCCCGGCGCGCAGCTCCCTGAACGTGGTGACGAGGACGTCGAGGACGTCGTCCGAGGGGCGGAGCGGGACCCCCGAGCGGGCGAGGAGGCGGCCGGCCTCCTCCTTGACGAGGGCGAGCTCGACGCCGTGGTCGGCGATGGGGAAGACGGTCTCGAAGTTGAAGCGGCGCTTGAGCGCGCTCGACATCTCGTTGACGCCGCGGTCGCGCGTATTGGCGGTGCCGATGATGTTGAAGCCGTCCTGCGCGAAGAGCATCCCGTCGTCACCGGCCAGCTCGGGGATGGCGAGGACGCGGTCGGACAGCATCGACAGCAGGGCGTCCTGGACCTCGGGGGGGCAGCGGGTGATCTCCTCGAAGCGGACGACCCGCCCGAGGCGCATCCCGGTGTGGAGCGGCGCCGGGACCAGCGCGCGCGGGGTCGGGCCCTCGTTGACCAGCAGGGCGTAGTTCCACGAGTACTTGATCTGGTCCTCGGTGATCGACGCGCCGCCTTGAATCGTCAGGGTCGACTGGCCGCTGATGGCGGCGGCGAAGAGCTCGGAGAGGAGCGACTTGGCGGTCCCCGGCTCGCCGACGAGCATCAGCCCGCGCGAGGTCGCCAGGGTCGCCATGCAGCGGTCCACGAAGGACGGGTTGCAGACGATCTTGCGGCGGACGTTCAGCGCCTCGTCACCGAGGATGAAGCGCTTGACGGCCGGCAGTGATAGCGCCCAGCCGGGCGGGCGCGGGCCGTCGTCGGCGGCGGCGAGGCGGGCGAGCTCCTCGGCGTAGAGGACCTCGGCCGGGGGGCGCTGGGTCTTGGTGGTGTCGGGCATGGCGGGGGTCCCTCGGGGTGGGATCAGGCGCTGAGGCCGAGGAGGTCGCGGAGGATCTCGCTGGCGGTGACCGGGTGCAGGACCGACAGCGGCCGGGCGTCGTCGTCGCGGCCCCAGCCGCCATGGTCGGCGGCGACGACGCGGATCGTCCCGAGCTGCTGGTTCGGATCGAGGTCCATGGGGCTCCCGGCGATGATCCCGGGGTCGATCGAGAGGACCGCCTCGAGGCCGCCCTCGACGGGCCGCTCGTACCACCAGCTGACGCCGCCGTCCTGCGGAGCGCCGCGGCTCCAGCCGAGGGACTCGAGGCCGAGGACCTTGCCGGTGGGGACCGTGACCCCTTCGAAGCGGCGCAGGGTCTTCTGCGTCAGCTCCTCGTCGGTCAGCCGGTGGACGTCGCGGCCGAGCTGCAGGAAGGGCTGCAGGATCTCGTAGTCGGTCAGGAGCTCGCCGAAGGCCGCGGCGACGTCGTCAGGCAGGTCGAGGGCGTGGGCGACGCCGATCGTGACCTCGCCGTCGGGCAGCGTGAAGAGCTCGTCGTCCGCGGTCGACAGCGTGCCGTCCTCGGCCACCCGGAAGGCGGCGACGAAGGCGTCGTCGCGGTAGACGCCCCAGACGAGGCGGCGGACGAGGTGGCCGAGCAGGGGGTGGCCGGCCAGGAACGTCTCCCACACGCGCGGCGCCCAGCGGCGGCGGCTGCACATGGCGCGCTCGAGGCGCAGGATCTGCTGCTTGGCCAGGGTCCGGACGTCCTTCTTCAGGGCCTTGTAGGCCTTGGTCGCGGCGGCGGCCTTGTCGGCGTCGTCGGCCCTGTTCGGCTTCGGGAGGTTCTTCAGGCGCTTGCCCTCGGCGTCGCGGACGAAGGGGCGGAGGAGCTCGTCGAAGCCGACGGTGAAGTGGCGCGGGCCGAAGTCGAGGCGGAGCGCGCCGCGCTCGTCGAGGTCGAGGTCGGGGACGAGGCGGTCGGCGAGCTCGTCGACGGTGAAGCCGCGGGCCTCGGCGATGTACGCGATCTTCTCCTGGGCCTTGGCCTTGAGGCCCTTGAACTTCAGCTTCTGCGCGACGCCGTTGAGGTGCATGAGCGCGACGTCGCTGCCGATGCCGGCGAGGACGTCGAGGCCGACGACGGCGCGGGCGTGGGCCGACTCGCCGGGCCAGGCGCGGATGAGCGGGGCGAGGCGGCGGGCGCACTCGTCGTCGCCGAAGAGGCCCAGGGCGCGGAAGGCCCAGGCCTCCTTGGAGGGCCAGCCGGCGATCTGCCAGGCGCCGAAGAGGTCCCAGGCGAAGGCGGCCAGGGACTCGGGCGTGCAGGCGGCGCGGACCCGGTCGAGCCCGGCGTAGGGAGCGTCGGCCTTCGAGAACGCCAGCATCGTCCCGAGGTGCTCGACCGCGCTGACGGGCAGGGCCCGGCCGTCGCGGAGGAGCGGGCGGGTGAAGCCGTCCGGGGTCCAGAAGTCGGGCATCTTGGGGAGCTTCGACGGGTAGAGGTCGAGCGGGTCGAAGTCGACGATCGCGGTGACGGCGTCGGCGGCCTCGGGCGACCAGCGGCCGGCGACGTCGACCACGAGCTCGCGGTGACCCGCCTCGGAGACCAGGCGGAGGGCGGCGACGGCGGCGTCGCGGGGCTTGCCGGCGCGGCCGACGGCGGCGGGGATCAGGCCCTGGGCGGCGGCCTCCGGGTGGCGGAGGAGCCAGGTCTCTCCTGCGTCTCGGGCCGTCTTGAGGTGGTGGTAGCAGTGGGCCGCGAGCGGCGCCGCGCCCGGTGCGCGGAAGGGGCCGAGGAGCTCGACGGCGTTGGCCGGCGAGCCCGTGACGTAGCGCAGAACCACGTCGAAGAACGCCGCGCCGTGGTCGACGGTGAGGACCCGGAGGGCGGCGTCGAGGTCGTAGAAGCGGTCGAGCGTGAGGGTCGTCAGGAGCGCCCGCGTGAACGGGAGCGGCGCGCTGACCAGCGGCGCGCACCAGGTGCGTCGGTACACGGCGTGGTCACGGAGGGCGGCGAAGGCCTCCGGGTCCTCGCGCTCGGGGTCGACGAGGTGGGCGAGGCGACCGACGATCTCCGGGAGCCGTAGGTTCCCGATCATGTAGCGGACCGCGACGTCGGGCTCGTACGCGGTAGGGCGGAGCGCCTCCCAGGCCGCGCGCTCGCCGTCGCGCCAGGCGAGCTCGGGCGGGGCGTCGCTCGGCGGGAGGTCGAGGACCACGGCCTTGGCGGCCTTCTTGCGCTTCTTCGTCCACGGCGGGCTCGCCAGCACTGGCGGCAACGCGGCGAGCGGCGCCTCTTCGACGACGCGGGTCGCCTTGGCGACGGCGGCCTCGAGGGCCCGGCGCGGGGCGTCGGTCAGCTGGGACGCCGTCGCGGCGACGGCCTCGGGGGCGCTCCGGGCGGCGGCCGCGAGCAGCGCGGTCGCGACGCCCGCGGCCTTCGAGCGCGAGGCGGCGACCCGGGCGAGGGCCGGCGCGGCGAGGTCGGGGAAGCTCCGGGCCGCGTCGCCGGCGGCGGCGACCAGCTCCTTCTGGTCGACGCGCGTGACCAGGGCCTCGACGGCCTCGGCGCTGGCGACGATGGCGAGCAGCTCGCCGACGGCGCGTCGCGCGTCGGCGCTCGTGGCGAGCGCAAGCATGGCTTCCAGCGCCGGAACGGCCGCCGCGCCGTGGCGGGCCAACGCCGTCGCGGGGGCCGCCTGATCGTCGCCGTAGTAGTCGAACAGGCCGCGGCCGCCCTGAACGGTGACGGCCTCGAGCAGCCGCTCGGGCGTGGGCGCGCTCATCCAGACGAGGACTGGCAGCTTGTCTGCCGGGCCATCGCACCAGTCGTCGACCTCGGGGAAGAGGTAGGCCGCGCCGACGCGGGTGTGGGCGTCGCCGTCCGCCACGCAGCCGGCGGCGACAGCGCGGGCGGCCTCCCAATCGGCGTCGCTGGCCTCGGCGAGGCGGGCGCGGAGGTGAAACCACGCGCCCGACGGAGGGGTCCTGACCCTGAAGCCGCGGTCGATGACGAGGCGCAGGGGCTTGCTGTAGGTGTGCTGGACGACGAATTCGAGGCTCGCCAGGAGCGCCTCGACCGCGTGGCCCAGCCCGCTCGACGCGATCCAGTGGTCGACCACGGCCTCGGCCGCCTTGGGGTCATCGTCCCAGCCGCGGTTGCCGACGCGGGCGCGCACGAGGGTTACGGCCTCGACCTCGGGGGACGCCGGGGCGGGCGGATTGTCGGCGCCGAGACGCTCGAGGGCCGCCCGCTGGAGCCGGTCGAGCTCGGCGCCCTCGGGCCTGGCGAGCTCGCGGCCCTGCCTCTTCTTCCAGCGCGCGCGGACGGCGCTCCAGGCCGCGGCCGGGGTGGGCAGCGGGGGCAGCGGCGTCGGGAAGGCGCGGAAGGCGTGGACCTTGGCGCGGAGGGCGTCGGTCCACAGGACGGCGCCGGGCTCCGGGAGAGCGGGCGCGGGCGCGGAGGAGGGCGCGGGCGCGCAGGGGGAGGTGGGCGCGGGCGCGGAGGGGGCGGAGGACGCGGGCGCGGAGGGGGCGGAGGACGCGGGCGCGGAGGGGGCGGAGGACGCGGGCGCGGAGGGGGATTGGGGCGCGGGCGCGGAGGGG